>Ga0307928_10000188_pt1 | contig 42157 bp, 68 predicted proteins | sample AceLakmetagen232_FD_201815 | JGI IMG/M metagenome (GOLD analysis project Ga0307928, IMG submission 201815) | Saline water microbial communities from Ace Lake, Antarctica - #232 | ecosystem: Environmental > Aquatic > Non-marine Saline and Alkaline > Saline | place: Antarctica: Ace Lake...
GATGACTTTAGAAAATGCTGGTACAGGTAATGGATTATTTATTGACCAAAACGGAAATGGAATTTCACTACAAATTGATTCAGAAGCAACTACAAATTCAGCTGTTTTTGTTGACCAAGCGATAAATAATGATGCGTCAATAATAAATGTAAAACAAAATGGACAAAATGCTTTTCGTGTTTATAGAAATGATGATGTAGAAACAAATACAACAATAACAATAGGAAATTATTTTTTATGGGTAGACTCAACAGGCGATTTAAGAATAAATAATGGACAACCTACCTCTGATACAGATGGAACAGTAGTAGGGGCACAAACTTAAAATGAAAAAATCATATAAGAAATTTGTAAAGGACTTTTACGACTTATTATTATGGTCAATGGAATTACAGGTGATATAAATGGTAGACAAAAAAGAAATATTCAAAATCTCACTTATTGCTTTGCTAGTATCAATGGCAGTCAATATAGGAGACAGGTCAGTTGGAGACGTGTTCGACAATGAATTGAAAGATTATTATGTTTGTGACTTAGATGAGAATATGCAGGAGTTTGCAGGCGGAATATCAGGAACATCTTATTCTGGATATCCATATGCAGATAGCAGAAAAGGAGCTATTAAATGTGGAACAACAGAGAATCACGGAAGCTGGATGCCCATAGCGGATTACGCACAATCACTTGGCATAGATGTTTATGATTTAATTGAAGAAAAGAAAGTAGTTATAGTTGGAGGCGCCCCTGCTAGTGGTGGAATACAATATATCTGCCCTCCTGCTGGAGCACCTTGCACACTTGTTAAATAAGTTTTTTCTTTCCTTTAGGTAGGACGTCTTGGGAAGAAAGCTAATACAATAGCTTTAAGGTCAATACCATGGCAACCTACAGTGCAATTTATGACACAGGAAAATATGATCAATCTTATTATGATACCCCTCTTGCGTTAATTACTTCTGATGCTTATTTAAAAAAGCTTGATACTTTAAAGACTATCAATTCTGATTCTTATATCCAGAAAGCAGAGAACAGCAATACATTGAATTCTGATGCTTTTATTTTAGAAGCAACAAGCAAAACTCTTACTTCTGATTACTTCATCAAGGAGCTAGAAATTGCCAAGACTCTCGCCTCTGACAGTTATATAAAGGTTCTAGGTAGCGAAGGATCTATTCCTCAGGATATGTTCTTAGGCCATCTTGGATTGACTGGAACTCTTGACAGTGATTATTACATCAAGAAAGATATCACTAAAACAATAATCTCTGATAGTTTCATTAAGAAATTAGACACAAGCAAGACTCTTGATTCAGATGCTTATATCAAAAAGTTAGATAACACAGAAACAATTAATTCAGATAGTTACATCAAAAAAGTAGGAAACAGCAATACTATAGATTCCGATGGGCATATCAAAAAATTAACAGTAGCAACAATCACATCAGATATGCAGATAGGATGGCAAGCATTATTAGGATCAATTAATTCAAATGCAAATATTAAGGCCCCAGTATCACAGACCATTGTATGCAATTCTAGGATTACTGATTTTCCTTTCCGGACAATAATTTCTGACAGTTATATCAAGAGAACTTATTCCAAATGTCAGAATGCCTTTTATGACCATGGATTATATGATTTATCTTATTATGACACTATAGATTGTGAATTCCAACTCTATTCTGATGCCTATATCAGTAAACCTGGAATTACAAAGACATTGAATTCAGATGCATACATTAAGAAAATAGTTACAAAGACTCTTACTTCAGATGCTTATATTCGAACAGGAGGAGTAGTAGGAAGCTTAACTTCAGATGCTTGGATACTGACTGAGACTTCTGAGGATATTAATTCAAATTCCTACATCAAGAATATAGACAATACTGAAACCTTGACTTCGGATGCACAGATTAAGAAAGTTCCATCATATACCTTGGATTCAGATTACTACATAAAAAAATTAGACAATACTTCTACTTTAGATTCTGATGCATATATACAGAAGATTGACAATACTGAGACAATAAACAGTGATGCGTGGATTAAGAAAGTCTATCCTAAGACACTTGCCTCTGATGCTTACATTAAGAAATTAGGTATAACTAAAACTATCACTTCAGATGCATATATAACCTTGCCTGCCTCTGGAAGCATCAACAGCGATGCAGAGATTAATTGGATAGGGAAGCCCGTTTTAATTTATCCTACTGATGGAGATACAATTACAGATGATCCCCCTCTATTCAGATGGTATATCCCAGTGAGCAAATTCAATGTTCATTGTAGGATACAAGTATCAAGAAACGCAGCCTTTACAGATATAGAGCTAGATGAATCAGATTTCAATGCACTTTCAGGAACATGGGAATATTATACTGGTGGCAGTTGGGTAGCTTATCCTGCTGCAGGAATCTCAGTTACTCAATCAACTACAATAATGGCTAGGGTATCTTTTCCTGGAATAACTGGAGTAAAATATTGGAGAGTCAAAGGAGTGGTAAGATAATGGCAACCGAAACTAAAACAATAAATTCGGACTCGTATCTTAAAGCCTCTACTTCCAAGACTATCGATTTAGATGCTTACTTAAAAAGAACTTATGGAGGTCAGCAAACTTCTACAGCATATACAGATATGATTAGTCTTTATCATATGAATGAACCATCTTGGTCTGGAGTGTCAGGAGAAGTAATCGATTCTAAGGGATCCAATAATGGATATGCTATGAGTGATACAACTACAACAAAGGCTAAGCATTTATTTGGAACTTATTGTGGTGATTTCAGTGCCGATGATGTAGGCCTAAGTTTAGGTGCAAATTCCTCATTCCATGTAGTACAGCCAAGCGTAGCTGTATGGATATATCCTACTTCCTATTCAAATGATTATAATGATATAGTGAATGCTGGAAGATATTATGTTACTATAAGATCCACCGGAAAGATAGAATTTTATGCTTATATTGGCTCATGGATTAATGCTGTATCTAACAGTGCGATTACTCTGAATAAATGGCATTTAATAGTTGCCACTTATGACGGATCTAATGCTAAACTTTACATAGATAATGTATTGCAATCCACTCAAGGGGCAGGTTCTGGTTCAATAACATGGGCAGGAAATAATGTATATGTCGGACAAAATGGAACTGGCTCACAGAAATTTAAAGGTAAGATGGATGAATTATCCTTCTATAATGTAGCAATTTCACAAGCCAGAATAACTGATTTATGGAAAGAGAACACTATGCTTTTTGGTGATTCTTATATCAAGAAATTGGCTATCGAGGAAACCATTAACTCAGATGTCTATATCCAGAAATCAGATAGCAATACACTTAACAGCAATGCATATATCAAAGAAGCTACCTCCGAAACTATTGCCTCTGACGCATATATCAAACTACTAGGTGCAAGCAAGACTTTAAACTCTGACTCTTACATATTAAAAGCAGCTACTAAGACTTTAAGCTCAGATGCTTACATAAATAAAACTGGAGCAGAAGGGGCACTCGCTTCTGATATGTTCATTGGATATATAATATCAAATACATTAAATTCAGATTCATATATCTTAGAAGCTACTTCGAAGACTCTTGCTTCAGATTATTACATAAAGAAAATTGATACTGAAAAGACCCTTAATTCAGATGCATGTATAGATAAATCAATTTCGAAAACTCTCGTTTCAGATGCATATATCTTAGAAGCAACAAGCAAGACACTTGACAGTGATTATTACATAAAGAATATAGACAATACTGAAACATTGACTTCGGATGCCTGGATAGGAAAGTTACCAACAGGTTCATTGAATTCAAATATGCAAATCGGTTTGCCAGGAGTAACGAAAACACTAACCTCTGATGCTTATATTAAAGAAGCCTCATCTAATGCTCTCAATTCAGATGCGTACATAAAAGAAGCTAGTTCCAAGACTATTAATTCCAATTCATATATCTCGAAATCTACTAGCGAGACATTAACCTCTGATTGTTACATAGCCGGCGCTTCAATATCACAAACTATAACTGATGATTCGCATATAGCAATTGAAGGATTTTGGTCAGATGAATGGGAAGTAGAATTTGTCTTACCTATTTCAGTTGCTATCACACAAGATGCGCATATCAAGGCATTTATTTCCGAAACCTTAACCTCTGATTATTATATCACTAAGGAATCAGAAGGAGGAATCAGCTCTGATTCATATATCAAATTAACCTCCGCAACTAATATAAATTCGAATTATTGTATCAGAAGGTCAGATGGAACAAAACCTTGCATATGTGAGGCTAGGTATATCAATAAACCTACTATCTGTGAAGCAGAGTATATCAGCAAGCCAATAATAGTTTCAGCGAATTCATTATCATATAATGAGACTATGGTTAATACACCAACACCGATAGCACATTCAAAGACTCTTAATTCAAATGCATATATAACAATCTAAGGAGGAAATAAAAATGGGAAACTTAATCAAATGGAAAGCAATCGATTCTGAGGCAACTTATGATCAGGCTAGAATATACAGAGCTACGAGCGAAAGTGGAACCTATGCTTATCTTGCGTATCAGGGAATAGGTGATCAAAGTTATTATGATGGGGAGGGTACAACTAGCCACTGGTATAAGATAGACTTTTATACCTCTTCCACAGGGGCAGCAAGTGCCTTATCTGATGCTATTAAAGGAGGAACATATAAATCATATTGTACTGTAGAAGATATCCGAAATATGACTAATCTGACAACTAGCGATTTGACAGATACCCAAGTATGTAATTTAATCGCTTATGCTGGTGCCCAGTTGAATGCTGCCATCAATGTCTATATTGAAGAAGAGAATATCCTAGAGATTAATGACACTAAAACAAATAAGATAGATGGATCTAATAAGACTTATTACACCCTTAATTATCCAATTGGTGATATGGATAATGATATGGATGTGGATATTGGGGATATTACTGTTTATACCTATGGTAGTGATGGCACAAAGACTGAAGGCACAGTATCTTCTATAATTCCGAATACTGGAGAGTTCGTGTTGGAGTCGGCTCCAGCTGCAGAAATTGTTAGGTTAGTTGTGACCTATAATCATTCTCAGCGTTCGGTCAGTGATCCTGATATGCTTATCAAGATGGCATGCTCATTATTGGCTGCTGCATGGGCATACACTAAAATCAATGTAGGAAAAGCCCCAAGATGGAGAATGGGTTCAACTCAGATATGGAGAGATATGGATTCCTTCAAGACATACTACACCAAGTATCAAACTATTTTGTTAGAGATCAACGACAGATCCCAGATGGATACAATAACTTCCCCAGATGTGATGTAAATTGACAACCTATACTAAAACACTTACTTCGGATGCATATATTTGGCCTAAAGAAACAGGAATAGGATTAGTTTGCACAGGTCGGATAAGTGATCAGATTGTAGATGATTTTGGAGTCCAAATCAAGATAAGGGAAGTAAATAAGACTGGCTTTAATGATTATGGGGATGCTACCGAAACATATACAGATACCCATATTAAAGCATATCTTCATCAATGGATGCAGACAGATGATGAGGTAAAAGAAGGAATTTACATTAATGGAGAGATTGTATTTGTATTCAAGCTAAATGCTGACCCTAAAGTAAAGGTAGGTAATAGGATATTTTATGAATCTGAATGGTATAAGATTACTTCAGTAAACTATCAGATATTGGCTGGAACAAAATATTTGATTAACGCAAGAGTAGAAAAGACTATACAATAAAGCCAATTAATTTAAATACGAAAAATTAAAGATATATTGGGGTTTGTAATACCCCAGTTTAATCTCCATGTGGAGGAAATGAATATGAGCGTAACTCAGCAAACAGTATTTCCAAATGTATTTTCAGCTTTCTATAATACTATCAATGATAATATTCCCGATCCGTCTAACAGAAATATTCAATGGATTTTCTCATCATTTCCTGAAGAAGATATTGGCACAGATAAACTCAAATATCCCATAATTGTAATTGAACCAGCTGATATGTCTTGGGCGCAATTTACCCAGACAAAAGCGAAGAATATGATTACTATTGCAATAGTCTGCTATTCTACCAGGATGGAACAAGCAGATAGTTTATTATCTAAATGCTGTATGGCAGTAGAATCTAAAAGATTAACTCTCAAATATAAGGAGGGCTTGGATTTCCTTAAGTTAGAATCAACAGGAACCGATTTTGATTTAAGGGGTGCTTTACGAGCTCACAGTAGGAATGCTAATTTTTCGATGCAGAATATATTCAAAACAAGTTTGAACAAAATGACTAAGACAACTACTTTAGCTTCAGATGCGTGGGTGACTACATAATGGTAATGAGTGTCCATATGAGTATAACTGGTGTGAATATCCCTGCATTTGTCAGAGGATTACCTTCTGCTGAAGCAATAGGTGGATTAAGAGGGGTAAAACAGAGCACTAATAATATTACAGGATTAGCAATAGAATTAGCACCTAGCAGTGGAAGGTCAGACGGTCTAAAGGGACATATCACTTCCAGAAAAGTGGATAGGAAAACTTACCAAGTATATGTAAGCCCAATCCATGCATGGCCAGCATATTCACCTAATTCATCTAATGTGTCCAGGATGGCAGCAAGAATTTATCCTCGTGCTCAAGAAAGGGGATATCGTCCACATTGGGTTCATACTCAGATGATGCCTCCAGAAGTGAGAGGGAAATATGAGAAGGGTATGGGACCTAGAAGAATATTCGCAAGGAAATTTACACCATATATGCTCCCTGCATATTTGAGAACCATGATTAAAAATCAAAAAGAAATGCAGAAAGAACTTAATAGAGAGATGAATAAATTAAAGAAAAGGAGTAAGATAGGAAAGATAAGTGGAGCCAAATTAGCAGGCGGTGGCTTCGCAAAATAATAATAATTGGAGGTTGATAGTATGTATAAAGTAACAAATATTGCTAATGGCAAAAGAGGATTTGAAGCAGAAGGCAAACTGCATGAACTAGAAGCAAAAGAAAGTATCCTGATGAGAAAGCCTCCCCGAGCAGTGGAAGGAATATTGACTGTTTCAACAGTCGATGAGAAGGCTTCAAAGAAGCCAGAAGAGAAGACAAAAATAACCAAGGAGGAAGATAGAAAATGACAGAAGCAGTACCAGAATCATGGTCTGAAAGATGTAAAATATCAATAGCAGCAGAAGGATTAGCTGTAGCATCTGAAATACAATTTGAAGCGTTGACAGAAACAGTAGATATAGATATCGGAGACAAGGACATTGAAGCAATAGTCAATACTAAAGGTGGAAGGATAGTCAAGTACACCCCACAGGAAATGACTACAATTACCTTAGAGGCATACCCATTGGAAGCAGGAACAGGAACAGGAACTACTGGAAATGGTTTCTTTGATTTGTTGAATACTGTGGATGCCACTCAGCCTTTATCTATTTCGGTAGATCACACAAGGACTAGATATAGGATGACTATTTTATGGACAAACGACACTACAAATACCGCAGCACAAAATGGGGTAGCATCTGGTTCTCTTGGATTAAGAGTAGCAGCTTGTGGATTCTTCACTTCTGCAAAACCAAGCTTCACTGATGGGGTCTTGAAATTTACAGTACAGATGAAGGCGCCTCCATTTACAAAAGCAGGAACAGCAAATGTGAATGTCGGATCTTGTGACGCAACAGCAGCATTGACCATAATGACCACATTTACAGCAACTCAGAACGGATTCCCTTAAATGAATCCTATCAATCTCGCACAGATGGGCGAATCTCCGGAGCTTGATAAGATAAAGAATAAAATCTTTGGAAAGAAAGTCAAGCTCCCTAGTGAATCCATTGTCGAGATGGAGAAATTTGAGAAGGAAAAGAATTTACATACTTTTGTAATGGCAAGACAAGAACTGAAGAAAGATCTTGTTCCAAATAAACTATAGTGAGGCGGGAATTTATGGAAGAGAAAAAGTCAGATGATGAGAAGATGGAAAATATAAAGAAGAATGTATTTAGACATCCAGATGCAGACACCTTACATTTTAAGAGGGTGCCTAAGAAGACTGTTGAGATCTTCAAGAAATTCGCAAATGAGGAATTTGTAGGAGACTATGGTTTTGCATTCAAATGGATGGTAGATAACTTGTTAATACAAGATGTAAGATTTGATCAGATTATAGCATTGTTGCAGGACCACGAAAAAAGATTAGATTCGATACAACAATTGAAAGATAAGCCACCTGTCAAAAAAATGCTATCGGGAAGAACAATCCCCATAACAAAATAATAAGTGGAGGAATAGAAAATGTCAAGACTAGCTAGATTTGCAAGAAAACCAGAAATATTGGAATTTGAAGTAGAAGACGAGGAAGGTAAGCCAATTACCGAAAAGATAAAAGTAACACCATTGAAACTAAAGAACCAGGCTTTGATTATGGAATTGACTGGCGGTGCTGGCCCAGAAGCAGGGAAAAAAGCAGTACGAACAGTCCTGGAAAAAGTATTGAAAGATAATGGCATAGAAGGATATACCGAAGAAGAACTGCAAGATATGGATTGGGAATTTGTAGATCCTATATTGTCAGCAATCATAAAGATAAATAACATCTCGATGGATGACGCCAAACAAAAATTCGTAGAATCTATAAAACAGAAACAGGCAGAAACTGCAAAGAAAAAGGCAGAGGCGAAGCCTGTAAAACCATGAACTTAGTTGAGCAATGGTTTCCTCAGCATACACAGAAGAAACCTGAGGATATTATTGTAGATAATATGTGTTTTGTTATGCGTTTTTATAGTATTTCCAAAAGGGAATTGGACGAATTGGACATTCCCGAATTTATTATCATGCGAGATTATGCATTCGAAGAAATAAAAAGAGAGAATAAAATGTGGAGCAAAACAAAGGGGAAGATAAGACTTGGCAGCCGACACTAATGTAAATCTGAATATAATTAATCGGGTTACTGGCCTGAGCCAGCTCAAATCATTAGATAAAGGTATGGGTGGTATTTCGCAGAAAATAAAGAGACAAGCTGCGAATAACCTGATACTCCACAAGGGGACTAAAGCCATAAATAAACAACTGAAAAAAGAAAAGGGTGTTTATCGTAAACTTAGTGAGAGTCAAGTTGCGAATATTGCTAATATAAATAAAGAACAGAAATTTGCTAAGAAATTAGGGATCAGTAGAGGGCAATTAGCAATGGGATTAAAAAGGACAGGGACTGTATTAGGTGAAGATAATAAGCTTCATAGGGACACAGGTATCTCCATTAAAGATCAGTCTACAGCACAAGCTGAATTAATAGGAAAAACAAAAAGATTCAGGATGGAACTATTGTCAGTCATGTTTTTTGGTATGGCTGTTGCAAGAATATTTGGTGCTATGACTAAAGGATCTCTCGAAGCAGCTGGTGCTATGGATGTATGGAGCACTGTGACTATGCTGTTTGGATTACCTGGAGCAGAAGCAATAAGGGAGGCAGGTTTTGCAGCACTGTCTGTATTCGATGCGATGCCTGTACCCCTTCAAGTAGCTGGAAGCTATCTTGCATTTCTTGGTCAAGCAGCAGGCACAGCTTTGATGTCATTAGGTATGTTTGGATTGGGATATCAAGGTCTTATGCAAATGTTTCCTGTATGGAGTGTAGCAGTCAATACAGCAGGCGGTCTATTTCCATGGTTATGGGGTACCATAAAAGCAGGCGCACCAGTAATGGCTAAAATTGCGAGCTGGGTTACAATAGTTTGGGGGGTATTTAGGGGTCTAGGTGGTTTCATAAAAGGGGATTGGTTTAAAGCAGTCTCTGGAACTTTGCTTGTTATAGGTGGAATAGTAGCACTTGTTATGGGTGGTTGGATTCCTGCCGCTATAGCAGGAGCAATCGGCTTACTTGTCATGTTTGGGGATAAATTTGAATGGATAAGAAAAACAATAATGACTGTAATTTCACCATTATCTTATTTATTGAGTTTGGTGATGAATCTAGGTGATACCTTTCGAACAGGAAATTGGGGTGGTTTTTGGGGAAGAGTGAATGAATTAGGATCTGCTGGAACATTCTTTGGAGGCGAGACAAAAATGCAGGCAGGAGGCATTGTTACAGGTCCTACGCATGCATTGATAGGTGAAGCAGGCCCTGAAGCAGTGATACCTTTAAGCGGTGCAGGTGCAGGAATTGGAGGTTTAGTTTATTCTCCGACTATCAATATAAATGCCAATATTTCCAATGATGCAGATATCAATAGCCTTGCCAGCAGATTAAATGATATCTTATATACTGAACTAAGAAGATTGGGTGTGAGATAATGACAAAAGTATATCTAACAAATGCAGATAATGATGTAACTAATGGGGACTCCGATGATAAATATTATATTGAAGTAGAGGCTTCTAAGATAGAATTTGATTATACTAGCAATATCCAGAAGGTTTTAGAGAAACCCAAATCATTAGGAAATCAAGATGAAGCTTCTGAAACTTATTTTATAGATACTCAGAAGAGGGCTAAGTTAATAACCATCTATTGCACTTTTGATAAATATGCAAATAGGGGTAGTGGTTGGGCTGCTTCTGCGGTTGATGATGCTAGCGTAGTGAGGAAGAGATTGGAATTTATGTATGACAGGGGAGGGGTAAACAAAATCTATATAGGGTATGGTGATGGGTATAAAGATAGGAACGGGGATGCTGAAAATGAAGTGTATGAAGGGGTAATCCAGAAGATGAAGGTTACTGAAGGTGGAGGCGACCACATAATTAAATCTACTGATACAGAAGATTATCCAGGTTCAACTTCGTATGCTAAGATTCTTCAATATGATGCTATAATAACCTTCCACTTAGGTACATTAAGATAATAAGAAGAGAAAAATAAAATGGCACAAATAGGTACTGCAGATCGTTGGAAAGTTTATATAGTCCGTAAATCAGCAGAAGATGGAAGCGGTCCAGCAGCGTCTTCTTCTTTTACAGATTATACAGATCATTTTATGTCTTGGAGGGCAACTGGTTCTATTAATAAATTAGGATATTTTGAAGCTACAGTAATAGATATTACTACAAGCGATGAAAAGTTGGATGTTGCAAAGGGCAATCTTGTTTATATCATGTCAGGAACTAAATTAATTGGTAAGTATGTTTTAGGAAAGCCTAAGTATAATTCTGATTATACTGTTACGATATCAGGATTTCAAAGCAGTGGCACTGTTGAGATTAATAGAAAGCTTAACACTCAATCAATGCCAAGGATAGCTTATGATCATGTCTGGGCGTGCAATATATTAAATTCACAAGTTAATGGTGCAGAAGGAATACTTGTTGACGCTAATGAAAATAAGATAATAGAATTATCTACTACACATTCTGGAGGCGCCACTAATTACCTAAATGTCTCTTTTGATTATCAATCTAGAGTAGATGCACTTAATAAATTCTCCAATACTGTTGGTCAAGAATGGTGGGTTGATCATGGGACTAATGATTCTACTCCTTATAGTGAAGGAGATACTATGAATGTAAGTGCCTATCAAGGAGATCCAGATTCTTCAGCTTATACTTTTTATACTGCTGGTAGCAGCCAAAATGCAGTAATAACTACTGGTGCAGAGGAGATCGAAACTAATGCTAATCAAATTATCTTACAAGGTCAAGATAGAAATAAAGTACAGGTTGAATCTAATCTATTTGATGGGAATGGAAATTACACTTGCATGACTACAGGGTTGGGATTAGATGGTTGGCTAGCAGAAGATTTAGATACTGATACGCCAACTGCATTTTCAATGACTGCTTGTTCAATGGGTTCGTTGGCTTGTCAAACATTAGGAAGTTCAAGCACTTATAAAAGTGCTTTACTTAAGATAGATGATGAAATAATAAAAGCTGAATGCCTGATGTGTGTCAGCCCTCCAACATTTTGCTGTATAACTAGAGGATGTTATGACACCCCAATAACCCCCCATAAAAGTGGTTCAGATGTAGTGCTTTGGGCAGTAACCGAAGATAAAGAACCTACTGGGGAATCATCTAAGATAAGATTATATGTCTGTGATACGAGTTGCCTTTATCCTTATCAAAGTTATATAAGAATTGGCAGTGAAAATATAGGAAAATACAATTGTTCTCAATATGGTGCAGGCTATATCTTGATAGGACAAAGAGATCAATGGTGCGGTGCTTATGCGCATGGAGATGAAATTATCGTAAGAGATGGGGGTTATCTCTGTACTGATGGAACTTATCTACCTGTAACTCCTACTGATCCAGATGGAAGAGTTTATATGAAAACTGATTCACCTTCTGGATATTCTGCTGATGAAATTTTATGCGGTCGTACTTCGGGGAATTGTGCAACTTATACGGCATATGGGTGTGATTGCAGGGCAGCTTCAGGATGTAAGGGATTTGTATGTATCAAAAATCCCACTGGTGATTTTACTGCTAATGAAAGTATATGTGGTGTAACAAGTTCTGCTTCTTATGCTACTTGGTCAGGATTCGAGGCTAGTTCAATAATCCAATGCGGATTATATACAAAGGTCTTGGCAGATAATACTGCAATAAATAAACATATGCTAGACAGAGTAGCAGAAAAAATATTGCTTTCGAAAAGACTTCCTACCTTGAAGGTTTCTATAAATCCAGAAGATCCGATTGCTGCTTGGACAAATATTGATCTTGGAGATATGATTACCATAGCAGATGGTGAAGTAATTGGATTATCTGAAAACGAAGAAGTGAGAGTTACAGGGTTTGAATATTACTTTGGATTTGAAGGGGAAGGCCTTATATTATATTGCAATGATACAACTGTAAGAAATTACGCATCCATTGAAACTAATTACGTTGATGAAAAAGAGATGACAGAACAACCAAAACAACAATCTCAATTAAGAGATTATGATCGTGTATGTATGTCTAGTTGTTGTGGTAGTGATAGCAATTGTTATTTAGGAATGAAGCAACTTAAATATGTGGCTTGTCCTATAGATGATTTTGATGCAGCTAATAAAACATATGTAGATGGGGCTGCAGGTGGAGGGGCTCATTGGTGTTGTGATATTATAGGTGCACTCCCTGTTTTACATCCTTGTTATGCTGATTATAGTCTAACACCTAACGGAACTGTGGCAGCAGTAGGTTTATCTACATGTCCTTGGATAGCTGGAAGATTTGGTAACACAGAAAGATATCTCAAAGTAGCAAAAGATGTTGGTGCTGCTTGCATCGAAGCGAATGGTACTGATACTAATATAGGTATGAATTTTAAACTTAAAGGCAGTTCATCTTTTCTCTATGAAATGTGTGGCGATGCTGGAGATTATGAACAATATTGGCTTAAGGTTTGCTCCGCAACTATTGCAGGAGATGTTGGTTGTAGTGGTAAGGTAGTATTTGAAGCTACAGGTGATGTTTATAATGATGTGGATATGGATTTTGTTCCAGGGGGTGCAGGAGATGCTGCTGTGAGGGTATGTGGGAATCTTGAACCTTTAAATACTGCTTTCGTAGCAGATAGATGTTTCGGAACTTGTGATAAACCTTGGTTAAAAACATATGCTCATACTTATTGTGCTTGCTGCATGTTCACAGGAAAATGTGCAATCGCTACTACTTGTATAAGGAGTCCAATTATCTGTTCTACAGCAACAATGCTAGCAAATGGATGTGTTTGTGCACCTTATGGCTTATTTCCTTGCGTGTGCACATGTTGCAGATTTAAACTACCAGTAGGAAACAATATGTATGGGTGATTAACAATAACAAGATATTTATGTCATGGATATGGAAGCGGAATAAGACAGCAATTTGAATGTAGTGGATACAGGTCATTCTGTTGGGATGGCTATTCATTCTTTCCTACTTATTGTTATCAAGGATGGATTTGGGATGAGGTATGGTATGCAAATACCTCCACATTACTCAATGCTCGTTCAACTTATGATCACACCAATTATTATCCAGGCCATGAATCAATATTTCATTGGGTATATTGGTGCATGACCGGGTGCTTTTGTGGAACTATAAATACACGATTTTATGATCCCAATGGTAATTTGGTTTCCAACTATGATTATAGTTATGATTATTGCTTTGAACCAGGATATTATTCTCAGCAGTGGTTCTGGGCAGGATGGGGAGTAAACAATGCTTCTTGCAATGAGCTTTGGATGAACGGAACATATTGCATTGTAGTAGATGCTGGCACAACAGGATTATCGAATTTTACTGATTATGCTTGTGTTTGTTGTTTGAATTTAGATAGATTGTGCCAACATAGTGAAACAGGGAGTGTCTGGGTAGATGGACAAAATATATGGTTCATTTCAGGCATGTGTTGGGAAAATTGTATAAAGAATGATGGTTCTGATTATGGTGATGTAGGCATAGAACACGCTGGCACTATGTGGGTAGGTTCCGGAGATTATCTGGAATATATCGATGCAACTGGACACCATAGAAGAACGCATAATGGAGACCCTTGGGGAATAGATGGACATGATCGGAATAGTTGTTGCAATGTAGGTGCTGCAAACGCAGGTTTTATGTGGGATAGGGATAATTGGGCATTTTTATATTTCATAAATTGTAATGGTCAAATGATAAGAATGGGTAACGGATTTATCTACGGGAATGGTCCATAAAAATGGCATTATCAATCAAATGGAAATACAATGGAGAAGAAGTAGATGCTATTTGTAGAGTTTATGCTGTCAATATAAATAAAGGAAATTGGAAATCTGTTTTGGGAAGAACCGGGATGTCTTCAATTTCTTCAAGCGGAGAGGAAGATAGATCTTTTTATTATACTGCTTATTATAGGATATGTCGTGCAGAGGATGAATCAATTGTCCTTTCAAGTGGAGAAACCAATATTGCTTATGATCTCGAATCTGAGAATAATATTTTAGTGGTAGCATATAAGCAGATAAAAGATTTTCCTGAGTTCGTAGATAGCCAGGATATATAGAAGAGAATCGGAGGTTAGAAGAGAATGAAAAAATATACATTGGAAGAGATGAGATAAAATGCCCTTTACAAAAGATAACAAATTATGGAAACTTAGAAAGAAAAGGGGATTAAGTAAAGGTCAAACTAATTCTGGAAGTTTTAAAAAAGGCCAAGTATCTTATAGAAAAGGAATAAAAGTTTCGGACAAAATAAAAGAAAAGATTACAAAGACATTAAAAAGAAAATACAAAAATGGAGAAATCCAAAAATCAAAAACTATTTTCAGAAAAGGTCAAATAGCTCCAATGAAGGGAAAACCTAATTTAAAAATTAGGGGTAAGAATCATCATAATTGGAAAGGGGGAGTAACTCCCATTAATAAAAAAATTAGGCATTCCATAGAGTATAAATTGTGGCGGATATCGGTATTTGAAAGGGATAATTATACTTGTCGGTTCTGTGGAAAAAAAGGAGGGATTTTACATGCAGATCATATCAAACCATTTGCTTTATTTCCTGAATTAAGATTTGCAATAGATAATGGAAGAACTCTTTGTATAAAATGTCATAGAAAATCACATTGGAGGATAAAATGAAAAAATACACTTTATTAATTTCGGGTGGCATAGGTAAGCACATTATTGCAACAACTTTGCTAAGATACATAAAAGAAAAAGAACCAGATGCTAGGATAAATGTTATTTCAGGGTACCCTCATGTATTCTTGAATAATCCTAATGTCTATAGAAACCTACACCATATGACCAGTTATGTTTTTGATGATTATATCAAGGACACTGATTTAAGAGTAGGAGATCCATACAACTTAGTTGAATTTTATAAGGATATGAAACATTTGAGCGAGGTTTATCCTAAAGCATATAGATTTGAAGGCGCCTCCACAAACATATATCCTGAGATTTATCTCTTGCCTTATGAAATCAAAGAAGCTCAACAGCTGTGTTCCAAGTCACCTAAACCGATTATAACCTTACAGAATATAGGTGGTAATCAACAGACACATCAGATGAAGGATCCGAAAGAATTGACTGGAAGAGATTTATTAGGAGCTGCTTCCCAGAAGATAGTGGACATTGCAAATGAGATGGGATTTAATGTTATCCATGTGAGGCTACCTCATGAAAGCCCATTGAAGAATGTAATGTTTTTTAACAATATGCCTTTCAGAAAATACCTTGCATTGCTTCCGAATATTGTAGGACATATAGGAATTGATTCATCAATGATGCATGCAGTAGCAGCATTCAAGAAACCAGCTCTTATATTTTGGGGAAGCACCAATGTAAATAATCTAGGCTATCCTCATATGACTAATGTGCATAGGGACAAATGCAAAAACCCTATGTGTGCAAGACCTCATTGTGGAATACCTGATCAAGTTCCAGAAGGTGGATGGATATGTCCTGAAGGAAAGATATGTCAGAAATGGACAGATGAGGAGATAGAAGAGCATGTAAGAAAATTCCTTACTACCATTAAGGAAGAAAACTCTAAAATCACTCGAATTCCATTAAGTAAACCCGCAAGTAATATAAATACGAAAAAAAGAGATAATAACAATGCTAGCAAAACTAATAATGTGGTGGATGCAGAGATTTTGGCACCCTCAAAGTGATGGGGAATTAACAAGTACCGAAATCAAAGTAATCTTAAAAGATGCTGGTGTGAGGGATATATTTATCAGCGACACAAAATATATGATTCCTCGATTAGCAGACATTATTGAGTTTCTGAAAATAAATATTTTTAAGTTTCGTCAATACGTTCCTGACCGTTTTGATTGCGATAACTATAGTTTTAGTCTTATGGGGATGTCTACAAATGTTCTAAGTGGTTATGCTATTGGGATTATCTGGGTTAATACAGGGAGAGGATCTAAACATGCTCTCAACTTTTTCATTGAGAAAGATAAACAGATTACCTATATTGAACCCCAAACAAATAAGATATTCAGGGACAAGAATTATAGACCCTATTTTGTAGTGATATAAACGGAGGTAGTGAAAATGCATATAAGCAGTAATGGTGATGGCAATTTTGTTATGAGTAAAGGGGCAATAGCCTTTTCAATATTTATTATAACACTCTTTTCTATTATGTGTTCAGTCATAGTTTATGGTGTTACAGCCAGGAATGATATAGATGCAGTTATATCAGACGTTGATGAGCTAAACAATGATGTTTCTAATTTATATGATAAAGAAACAAGTTTAAGATTAGATTCTGAAACTCAGTGGAGTGTCATCTCTAGCAAATTAGAGAGGATTGAAGAAGATATCAAAGAAATCAAAACAGATATAAAAAAAATGTTGGAGGAGTGATATCATGTTGGAAATAATAAGTTTAGAAACCCTTAAGAATTTAGCAATCTTTGCAGGAATACCAGTTATACGAAGCATAGGTGGATGGGCAGTCAAAGCATTAGAGGATAATAAAGTAACCAAGTTTGAATGGAAACTGTTAATTTCTACAGTAATCAGAATAGGGGTAATAGGTGTTGCAGGATTCTATGGGCTTAACGGTGTCGGAATTAATATTGATGCACTAAGCACTGCGTTTGCTGCTATCATAGCTGATAAGTTCCTTGGAGCTTTGAAGAAGTAGAGTAAGGGATATGCGATATATTCGAATATTCTTAGAGTTCATCAGAAAGATCCGTAGAAAGATCTCCAGGTGGATTCGTCCTGTAGAATTGGAGATTTATATTATTGAAGAAGGTAAGTTTAAAAAATATAGATAGAGGCTTAAGTTATTCACACGCAGGGGTTGCGGTAAGTCGGAATATTCTTAGCCTCTATCCCTTATATTATATATATTATATCTTCGTATTAATAAGGTTTTCTATTTTAGTATAGTAAAATGGCTACTTGTAACCCAAGACAATTTTCCTTCTTAAAGTCCAATTAGAAGTCTCTGGAAGATGATTTAATTGAAAAGCATATTTATAATATCTTGTAGCTTCATCAATCACTCTGGGATCACAGGCCCCATAAGGATAAGAGAGCTTAGTAATTATACACCCTATCTTATCTTCGATTATCCGTTTTGAAGTAACAAGTTGGTAATTCAAATCTGCTTCGAATAATAAATTTCTATGATTCATAGTGTGTGAGCCTATCTCAAATCCTGCAGCATGCATCTCATTTAGTTGTTCCCATGTCATAAAATCAGAATAAGCTTCATTAGGAGTAGCGTATCCTTCTACCCAATTTGCTACAACAAATATAACAGCATGGACTTTACCTGCCTTAATATAGGGTTTTAGCAACTCAAATGCATATTTGTAAACTCCTTCCCTCGCATCATCGAAATGTATCTCAAGAGGTTCTTTAGTGAGATCAAGCAATCTTATTACTTGCTCTAAGATTTGCTCAAAGTATTCTGGAGAAACAACCCACTCATTCTTAGGGTTTCTTGCTATGTCATGAAAACATAATATCATAGAGGCGACACCACTTCGGGGATATAGTAATATCCTTCTTTATCTCTCTTATAGAACTTTCTTGTTCTATTTATGAGTTCACCACTTACCAAATCATAATGGTTCTTGTATTCATCCTCTATCACAATCGACATAGGATATTTATTATGCCCGCAACAACAAGCTACAATCTTATGTCCCTCTCTTAGATGCACCTTTAAACGCATCATGAATCCACGCATACACTTATCTATTCTAGGGTTAGGTCCACTTTTGTATAGTTTTGCTTTGCACATTTTAATTCCTACTGAATCGAATGTTATCCTCTTTATTTTTCTTGACTGCAAAAGTTACGAGATGCCCCACTTCGACTTCTGGATCAACCCACGCCTCAAAGCCACAATCTTTTGCCTTAATATGGAAAGCGATATCTTCCCCTACTATGTGATTCTTCTCTATCCTGAAATCAAACCATGGCTTAGGTATCTTCTTGAAGATCTCCAGATTGATTAATGTAAAAGCTAGTCCAGCATAATCAACCTTGCTTAAAGTTTGGATATTTACTGGCTTATCATCTATCCAAGCACAGGCTCCGTATGGGTGATATCTTGAGAAGAACTTTCCCGATATGATATCCTTGTTCTGCTTAAGCAATCTTTCGAAAGCATCAACATTAAAAGTCATATCAGAGTCTATAAAAAGAAGATGGGTGCATCCTCTCTTTATTGCTTTTTGCACTATCCCTTCTCTTGCAAGAGGGGTCAATGCACCCGTTACTGTTATCAATTCATAATCCTCTGGCTTCTTTAGATTCTCAAATGAATACCAAAAAGGAGCAGGTATCCACTCAGTCACTAAAGGAACCCCTATTGCCAGCTTCATAGTCCGGTCATAGGTTTGCCACATTTAGGGCAACTTATCTGATTACAAGGGGTCCCCTTTACATGTGCCACTGTTACATTACAAACAGGGCATACACATTTAGAGGCGCCTCCATCTCCTTGAGGTGCTCCTCCTACTCCTTGGCCTTGTCCTCTTTCTAATTCTTCAGTTTTTTCTTCCATTTTTAGCCTCCTAAGCTTTTACTACTCTCATTGGAAAAGGGTATTTATCTTCTTTCAATAATAGGCTTTCCTCCCTTTCTGATTCCACCACTTCGATTATTTCTATCTTTCCATTGTTCCAGCATACAACCAAATCAGGTCTGCCTCCTTCAGCTAACCTTAATTCAGTAAATACTTTTCCACCCATCTTCCGGCATTCCTTCCAGAGCTCATATTTCTTATCCAGATGGGCTTCTGATTCTCCTTTCCCATCAATAGTTATAGTGCCTCTGAAACAATTAGCATGGTCAGTACACCAAGTATCCTTGCGTGAGACCTCCTTCAAGCGAGATATAGCGGATATAAGGGTGCTTTCTCGCTTTACTTTATCTCTTTCCATCTTATTCTTAATGGCTTCCTGGCGCTTTATATTGCGTCTATTGATTATCTTTTGGTACTCCTTTGGATCCATTTTTATCATTTATCTCCTTCATTACAGGCGTTAGGCTTTTCAGCTCTTTTTCTTTAGTCTGCATCTGCAATTCCATAATCTGCAAGGTAGCAACAAGTTCTCCTTTCTTCTTCAGTATATCAGCCTTGATAAGCAATTCCTTGAATTTCTCTATCTCTTCAGAAGTTTCAGGTTCTCCTATCGCTCGAAGCTGCTGTTTCCCTTGGGCGATTGTTGCCCTAAGCTCATAAAGTTCTTGTGCCTTTTTATTGTATAGTTCGACATATTCCCCTGCATTCACATCCTCATGCACTTGGCTGTCTATCGTTATCTTGTCCTTCTCCACCATCTTCGCTTTTCTCTCTACGTTCACTTTCGACATTCTTTTCTACCTCCACTATATTCTTTTCATTTTTTTCAAAATTCTCCCTTCCTTGTCTCAATTTGGGATTAAGTATCTTTATGTCTCCTCTTTTTTCTAACACATTCAATTTATCTACGACTACTTGAACAAGATTAATGGTATTTGTTTCTCCTGTCTGCTTAATGTTTAATCCCCTAAATTCATTCATCATCTGATCAGCTAGCTTTATTGTATCTAAGAGCTGCTTGATAACGCTCAGCTTAAATGTCTTTGATACCTGAGCACTCTGTATCATATCCCATAAAGCATCGTTTGCTTTCTTTAGCTGTTCTCCAGTATCAAATATCCTGTTCTTGACATAGTTAGTCAGTTCTGCATCATTACTTATAATCTCCCCCTTCTTGTCTTTGATTGAATCAAGATATCTCTTCACTGCCATAAAAGAAATCTTCCTACCTTTCTCTGTAAGTTTATCTGCTATAGCTTGATATCCTAATCCTTTGTTGTGATAATCATTCACCAAGTTTTGTAATTCCCTAGATTGTGCAATTTTACCTATTGGTGGCATTTTATTTCCTCCGAATAATTACAAAGGCTTCTTCTAATGGTAGTTGGAATCCTGCTGCAGTCTTATGTCCACCTCCACCAAAGTCTAATGCTATCTTGCTGACATCATATTTATTGCTCCTCATACCGAATATCACTTTATCTTTGTCAACAAAATACATAATCGCAATGTCATAACCTTTCTTTAGGATTTCTGAACCAGCTAATGATACATCCATTGGAGGGCTATTTATCCAAAATACCTTATCCTTCTGCCCACTTTTGGTATATAAGGGGTGTTCGATTCCTTTCTGGATACTATCATTAACTCTTTTCTTTTTCTGATTGAGTAGAATTCCACCTTCTTGGATTAATTGCTTTACCCTCTTCTCATCTTTTAGTAAAGGGACCCAAAACAATTTATTGAATTTATGAAGGGATATCCTTTCATTGAATCTATCTGTCTCAGGAAGTGCCTTAATCCATAAGTCATAATCATTCACTAATTTTATTGCAGTTGGAGGCGCCTCGTGTGGATAGAACCATTCCCAAGCTAACCATGCTCCACATTTGCCTATCTCCCTAAGACCATCAAGACCTTCAGAATCCCATAACTCCTTTTGATCTTTCATAGCAGATTCATGGTGGTCTATCCAGCAAAGTAATTGACAGGACTTTTCAAGTAAAGCCATATCTGGAAATGAGAAATCAACTACTATTACCATCTTATCTTCAAGCCCATCAAAGCTAAATTCGTGATTGTAATTTATCTCCCTAAATTCTGCATCAGGATAAACAGAAGCTACAACTGCTGCTGACATCTTCCCATCACCATCATTATGATGGTAACATACTACTTTTTCATTCATGTTTTTCACCGCCTATTATTTTAGTTGTTATATGTCCACATTTCACACTTGTATCTGCAAACACCTTATAGCCTAATTTCTTTGCCTTCATACAAAACCAATCATCTTCAGCATAAGTGCAGATAGTCTTTACGTCGTGATATGTTTCATTATGGAATTTGAACCATGGTCTTTCAATATCTGGATGGGTTTGTTCCATCCCAGCTTCCATCTCTGCATCCATCTTTCTGAATACTTCCATATCAATTAAGGTAGCACCCATACCTATTGCATCTATTTCCCATAATCCTGGAAGATCTGATATTGGTTTTAATGAATGATCTTTCTGCTCTATCTTAGCAGTCAAGACGTGGGGTTCTTTCCGGGTATAATATGAAGCACCTATTATCTTCTTATTGTGCTTTCTCAATCTCTCCAGTATATCAGGGGGAAAAGTCATGTCTGAATCCAAAAAAAGAAGATGTGAACATTCTGACTTTAATGCTTCCTTGACAATCCAATTCCTTGCCTGTTCTACTCCATATCTTGCTTTGGCGATTATCTTAACAGGTTCCTTGAAAATAAGTCCTCTGCTACTTTCCCAAAATTTGATATGGATATACTCTCCTCTTAATGGAATCCCTATGGCTATCATTTTTCTTTGCTCCCATCTATTGCCCAATTATCTAATTCCTCTGGAGTAACCTTTTTCCTTTTCAAGAGGGGTTTCTCCTCATCATGAATCTTAATTTTCTTCTTCATTTTTAGCAGGTAAAGAAGTTGATGTGTCTATTGCCATTCCACTTTCCAATCTTACTGGTGCAAGATTTACAACGGTGTCCCCTGCATTTATTGTTACATAACCATTCTGCTGCACTGTGCTTAAGATGGTTAGTAATGCATCGTTTGCTCCTTGCTCATACCCTGGACCACATTCCTTAGTAGTATTTCCCAAAGCATATCCTGCAATCAAAAATACTGTAGCCACAAGCAATAATAAGATATGACTTTTCTTTACTACAAATATTGTACTTGCATCTTTTTCTACCATTTTGACCTCCTACTCTTTCAATAATTGAAACCATGCAGTCCTGTTGACTACCATATATTTTCCTTTCCTTGCTTCTTTTCCTTCTTCATCATATTCTATCCAATCCATCAAATGTATCATCTGTTCTGTTAGATGATAAAAAACTAATGTACCCACTAATTGATGGTGGTTCTTGAGCTCTACTTTCATCTCTTCACCAAGATAATTCATTATCTTATCCATTGCTACGCCTTGTTTATAGTTGCTCATCATAACACCTCTCCTTGTTTCCTACTAATGAGGGATAGAATCTATCATTCTCTTTGTCGTAATGCTCACAGATAAAGTGAGGATCACAATATGCTTCTATGTTTTTCCTTTTCAATTTGAAGAAAAATGCAGTATCTTCACTCGTTTTTAGATGGAAATTAACATTTGTTTCTGTAGATAATATTCTCCATTCCCCTTTATAATATGGATTATCTATCTTCTTGAATACGCCTACATTGATTAATGCAGCAGCCAATCCAGTAAGGTCTATCTTGAATATATCTCGGGGTAATTTAGAGATTGGTGCAAACATAATATCCTCATAGATATTCGATACTAAGGGCATCATCTTCAAATAAACAGGAAGGCACAATACTTGATAACCATAATTCAATGAAGTCTGAATCATAGATTTTATTGCACCTCTCGGAATAAATGTATCGCAATCCACAAAAAGCATATGGGTGAAATCTCCAGTCAATACTTGATCAGTAATCTCTTGCCTGGCTACATCATAATTCTTGTCATATACAAACTTATGCTCATAACTAAAGCGTATCTCTTCTTTAATCATATCGAGCTCTTTGTATAATCCTTTCATATGGTTTTCCCATACTTCAGTCATATGCCTTTTCAATGCTATAGTGCAGATAGCTAACTTTACTTCTGGCACTTCTAAATTAAGTTTCTCCCCATCTTTATAGCAAAATTCATTACTCATTTAATCACTACGTTTAATGCTTGTGGATTTCCGATGCCTTGCTCAATACCCATGGAGATCAATCCTGCTTCTTCTTTCTTGAAGCCATCCATCATTTCTTCATTGAGTTTTTTTAGTTTAAATTCTTCAAGGTAGTTCAATAGTCTATTAACTCCTTCTTGTGTCTTGCTCGTTACTTTCACTTTGCCAGTCTCTACAGCATTCTTTGCATATTGTCCTGTATAAAGTGTTTCGGTTAATGAGTTAGGCTGTCGGCTGTTCATGTAATTTATTGCTTTTTTCTTCACTTCTATCATAATCTTATTCAAGTTTTCTAATTGTATCTTCAACTCTGCTATCTCTTTTGATAACCCGATGGCGTCCATTACATCATATTTTACCTTATCTTCTGGTTCCCATGGCTTTGTTTTTATTCCTGCCTTAGTTGTTATAACATACCCAAGCGGGTCCACCAGCTTCCTATACAATGCTATGATATCTTTCTTTTTTATTTCAACCATTTTTCTCTTCCTCCGTATATTTTATCTGATATGTGGGCAGTCTGGATGTTCCTTAATCAGCTGTATTGTTTTAGGATCATCTTTCAATCCTGTCCCAAAATCTCCCCATATTGATTTAATCTCATTGTGTTCTAATGAAGAATGATATCTTGCATATATTGAAGCTAACTGACTTACCTTCTGAGTGTCATCTCCTATATGCCATTTGTTTATATTCAGATCATCTTTTATCTCCTTAAGATTCTTCGGAAGAAATTTATCTAATCTCTCCTCAAAGCTTTCTATACTTTCATCAAAGTTCTTTATGTAGATAGTAGAGTTTTTCCAGAACTTATGTTGGCTATTCAATAATTCAATAAGTGAGACCATCAATAAATCTTTCATATCAGTACCCTTCATAAATTTAGGTTCGATGGGCTTTATCCTAAAGTCGATTAGTCTCTGTCTTGTGTTATCGAATATTTTATTCACACCTAACCTGTCAAGATTATTGAGCTTTAACCAGCTATACTTTCTAAAGAAATCTGGCTTTAGGATAACTTGTGCCATTACTACTGAGCCGATTACTGGTTTGATACCACAATAATCTATTCCAATCAAACATTTCTCTTCCATATATAAAAACACCTCGTCTACTTTATTTTGATAGTTGCATATATCCCATAATGGGCCTTACAATCATCCGCATATTTAATGGAATAGCGGTGATTAGGTTTAAATTTGCCCAATGTTCTGAGCATTATTTTGATTATTCCACTTATTTTACTTTCAGGAATTTCACAAACATGATTCTTCATCATACCAATAGCAAGATTGTCATTCCTTTCTATAACCAAGATCTCTTCTGATTCGAAGTATATCTTATACTTATCTTTCTCTTTTACTAATTTACAAAAATCACAGTTTTCTGCCATATTAAACCTCATTTAATTTTCAAACTTATAAGTATTTCTCTGCAAAGTTAATATATTCAGGAATTAGTTTCCTTCCTTCCTTCATCTTTTTTGCTATGAGTATCTTCTGAAATATCTTATTCTCCAATAGCCATTTGCATTTAGCCTTCTCAATCTTATCTAAGTAACCATTGACCTTGCATTCTACTCCGATGATTTCATAATCAGGGATTATTTCAATTTGGTGAGAAGTTAATAGGATTAGATCGTTCTTGTGTTCCTCTAGTTGTTGGCGGATTTTATCAAATTGTACCCTAGTCACATCTTGTTTCACTCTGCATAATTGCCTCTTAACTTTCCAGCATATAAAATCAGGAAATCCTAATGTTCCTCTTCTAAACATATTGCTTGGTTTGGCAGGGATTAATTTTCCCAATACTTTTTCTAATGAGTCTGTATGTTGTTTCTCGGTTATCCCATATAATTCTTTTTTCTCTGTTGGTAATTCGACATTGCTCTGGAACTTGCTGACATTCCATCCTTCTTTTTTGAGACACCCTCTTACTTTTAATTCCCATCTAGCTCCAGCTGCCCTATTTCTCTTGCCCTGTTTTTGTTTATCTATCATTTTAAGTTATATAATAATGCACATAATCCGAATCCCACTGTGAACCCAAATATCCAATTACACAAATTTAAGATTTTTTGTTTAATCATTCTTTTTCAACCTCAGATGTTGCCTGAATATAGCTACATTCATATCCATTCCATATATCTGTGAACATTTACCACAGGGAACTAGGTCTTTACAATCCTTCTTCGCCATCAATCTTCTTATGCTCTTGTAGACTTCACTATTGAAGGCTGCCTCTATTGATTGATTAGTTATGTTTCCGAGTCCAGGAAAATATCTATCTGCATCCCAACAACACATTCCCAGATCTCCATTCCAATATACAAACATAAACATAAATGGTTGCATGCAGGGAAGAATCTGTTTTTTATTTAATTCGGGAGAGAGTGTAGATGTTCCTTGAGTGAGAAAACTGTGCATCGGTTTGATTGTTATTCTTACTCCCTTATCTGACCACAATTCCTTGAAGGCTTTTACTTCATGCTTATTCTTATCACATATAACCATCTGGAGAGTTATCATCATATTGCTCCCCAAATTTCTTCTGATTGCAAGTAAGTCATTCACATTCTTGATGGTAGTATCATAGTCTAATCCATTTCTTATTTGAGGATATGTCTCTTTGCTTGCTGCATCTATGCTGATAGTGATTTGATCCAGTCCTGCTTTGATTATCTCCCTGCTTTTTTCTTTAGTCAATAATGCCCCATTGCTGTTGAATGCTATGAAAGATTTCGGAAGATTCTTTTTAGTATATATTATCCTGTTTATCAGCATAGGATCTAATAATGGTTCTCCTTGATGGTGCAGGAATATATTTAATCCACCACCTTCAATATCCTTGCATTGATCAATTACCCCCTTGAATATCTCCCAAGACATTACACCTCTTCCTCGCTTGAGTGTCTTATTCGGACACATATGGCATTTAGCATTGCAACAGTTAGTGACTTCTAAATAAATTGTATTGGGTAGGAATACCCTGTTTTCAATATCCTTAAAGTTTATTTCTTTCATAAGTCAAACCTCATTACCACAAGTATATCTTTCTTATTGGTGCCATCTGTATGTTGATGTATTGAATCATGCTCTTGGTCCCTATATCCTTTCGGAACTATGATCTTATCTCTAAAGAACATTTTATAATACACTCCAGGAAACCCCTCTAATAATTTTACTACATCCCCCACTGACCAAATCTTATAATGCTCTGCCCATGGCTTATCATCTATAGGTAGCATGAACATCATAATCCCATTAGGCTTTAGATAAATCTTCAATTCCCTTATCATCTTAGCAGTATCTTTGAAATGCTCAAGAGTATGCGCACTAACTATTACATCAAAAGTGCCTTTCTCTTTTTCAAATTCTTTGAGGGAAAGTGCAGTGCAGATATTCTTATTCTTTTTCAAGGTATCATCTAAGGCTATTTGAGAATGGTCTACTCCACAAGCATCTACTTTTTTCTTTCTCTCCAGAAGATATGCCAAGAAATCTCCTCTCCCACATCCGAAATCCATAACTTTATCCCACTCTTTTATCTTGCCCATCATCATATCATAAGCTATGGGGTCGCTTCTTTGATCTATCTTTTCAGATAATTCAAAGCCATATACCTTATCCCAATATTCAGGAGAATTAATAACTATCTCCTGTTTCCCTTTGCTGAAGAAAATCATTGAGTTGGTATTGGGTTCTTGTAAGTTTATAATTCCAAGTTCTTTTCTTAATTTTATCAGCACTTCATTCATTGAAGTCCAGTCAGAAGGTATGTTATTAGCAGCTGTGAAATATCCTATTTTGTTAACCATCAAGAAATTAAATAATATTTCATTTTCCCCATCCTTAAAATGTTTAGAGTCCAAACCACCCTTAAGGATATCATGAGCACAAATCAAACCGCCGCTCTTTACTAAAGGAATTAATTCTTGGATATACCATTTAGTAAATTCCTTAGAATGGTCAGAATCCATGAATAGATAATCAATCTTCTTCGGAATAGCTTCTATGTTTTCTTTGACATCTCCATGGGTAAATTTCCACCTATGCCTTAATTCTTGTGGCACTATTTTTGTAGAATCCATAATCTTATCAAATGAAAATAAACTGCCGGAGTGATTATCTTCTAATGCTCTCAGTATCCAAGTAGTTGACCATCCACAATAAGGAGAAATCTCTACTACTGTTTCAGGCTTGAATTCCCTAATCAGTAAATAAGTTATCTCGGCTTCTATATCACAGAGTTGAGCATTGTTCTCATTCATATCTAATCGTTGCCCATAATCATCTACGATACTGATTGGTCCGAGATTATTGATTTTATCTAAGGTGTCTTTCTGTAGTTCTTTCACAGCAATTAAGTCGTCCCTATACTTCCGATAAAGTTCTTCAATTAATTTGATGTTATTAAGATTCATCTTTCAATTCCTCACTTCTTTTTGCTTTTGCTTTGGTCCTCTAGTTGTTTAGTGACTACACTCATTTGTCTCTGGAATTCCTGCACCCTTTCAAGTATCTCCTGTGGATTATCTTTCATAAATGCTGTCTGGCTATATCCTTTTAATACTGCACTCTGTCTTCCACCAATATCCATAAATACCCTTTGCATGATGTCTTGATATTCTTTGCTATACACATCTATCTTTGCCATCTTTGCTAATCGGGTTAGTCTTTCTATCAATGCTTCCCCTGTTTCATCTTTAAACTCTACAAGTTCTTTTTTACAATCTGCTAATTCTGCTTCAAGTCGTAATATTTTATCTTGGGAATTTTTCAGATCAATCTGAAATCCTCTAACTTCTTCTTTACTCATCCACATTTTTAACCTCCAATTGTTCTTTTAATTGTTTATATGCTTCATTAATCTCTTTGAATTTATCTATATCTCCACCAGCATCAGGGTGATTCTCCTTAGCAAGAGTCTTATATCTAAAAGTGATGTAACCCATATCTTTTATCTTTGGGTCTATCCCTAATATCTGCCAAGGATTTAATATCTTTTTTCCATCTGGATCATAACCTATCCTGAACTGTGACATTACTTGTCCGAATGTTTTGATACCTCTCTCTATGAATATTACTTCTTGATGAACTAACTGTTCTATTGCTGCAAGACAATTCTTATTATTGCTCTGGCTATTACAACGATAAAAGAATTCATCTCCATTAACTTCCCATTTTACTTCTGACCACGCATCTTTAGGGAAGGGTCCGTTCTCAATAGCGATATAATCGTGGGCTATTCCTATTCTTTCTAGCCACTTATAGATGTTTTGTCGAAGCAAAGGAATAGACTGACTGCTCATTATAAGATTCTGCTTCACATTGAATATTTCACCATTAACTTCTATTTCCATTTATACCAACCTCTCTGCTTTTATTTGATTTGCGTCCATTTCTAAAGATATTAATGGGTGTATTTGGAATAATACTCCAAAATCATTTACTTCTGATAATATTAATTTTCTTGTGTTCATTCTAACCATCCAGTCTTCATAAAAATATAAACTATTATTCCACCGATAAACCCCGAAAAAATATACCAAATCATTTTCCCCCCTCTATATATTCTAAACCATACAGCCAAAAAGGCTTAGATGTTGATAAGTCTCCTGCATAAGATTCTAACCATTCAAACATTTCTTCTACCGAGTCAAATCCTTCTTCTTTTGCTAAATTATATGTTTTAGAAAAATAATCATCATTTATTGGAATTATATGGTCTTTACCCCAATCCAAGAATCTTATTTCCCAACCATTTCCGTGTCCTATTGTGTTGTTGTATCTTTCAAAATCTTTCTTTATCTCAATCTTCTCCCTGCTGATTATCTTTACTTTTGCTAGAACTCTTTCATCGACATAATAAATAGGATTAACTTCTTTTCTTTCGTTTCTTAAAATTCCTATATCTCCAGTCCATATAATCTCAACTATATCATTTATTTCATATTTGGGTGACTTATTAATAAACTCTTTATGAAGTTTGGGAGGTTTTATAGTATATTCTGTATGGATAAATTTTCCATCTGGGCTACATACTTCTTTTTTTGGGACTTGTGGTATTGGTTCTTCCCATGCTTTTCTTATATCCTTAATCTTAGTCTTATTCAGTATTGCCTTCAAGACCTTTGGTTCGTTTATTTTCATTTGTTTCATTTATGCTTCCTCAGGGTCCCAATGATTTCCAGAGACTATGTGTTTACTAACTAAAGCAGTATCAAAGTTGATAGGGATATTATCTTTTCTAAGGTCTTCACAGAAGCACATATCTTCTGACCTTTTCAAGTCACCATATTCTCCCCTTTCACATCTGAATGAATAGTTTAGGAAGATCTCTCTTGAGATAAGTGTGCAGCCCATACCTATCAAATCAACTAAGTTAATCTTATCATTTAATTGGTCTGGAGGAAAATCCATATAATCGTTAGGGGGCGTTGCTCCAAGAACACGATACTTTGCATTAGGTGTAGGCAATCCTTCCTCTGTGGTTATCGGATAGAACCCTCCAGCTATGCCAACCCCATGGCTTACTAATCTCTCCATAGTTCCTTTCGGGACTATCACATCACTGTCTATGAACAATACATAATCATAATCATTGTTTAAGGCATAATTAAAAATGGTATTCCTAGCCTGAACTAATTTGTCCATAGGTTTCCCATTTCCCTTAATCCATGCATATGAGAATCCTTCATCTCCTGCAGCCTTTGCGATTTTCTTATCTTCTACTGTGCTGACTATGTAGACTTGTCCTATTGCACCCTTAACGGGTATTAATCCCTTCACCGCTTTTACATATTTATCCCATGAATACATCTTTTCTGAACAGATTGGTGTGCCTATCAATATTTTTCTCTTCTTGGCAGGAGAAATAACCTTTGGACAAATCTCTGATTCTACTGTTTTAGTTGCAGTATTTGTGATTTTTTCACAAAAAGGAGACTTTAATCCTACAATTTCCCTGATTTGTTCCAGCTTCTTTCCTATTTCGGATATAGCTGTCTGTATCGGTTCTATGTTTTCTCTGATTGCTTCTGCCTTAGCATCCTTGACTAGCTGCATCTCATCAAGCTTATCATAATGCTTCTCCATAAATTCTTTATTGATAGGTTCCATTCTTAATCCACTCGTTCTGCAAAACTTACATTAGGTAACACTTTAGTTATCTTTACTTTTACTTTGTCGCCTTCCTGTGTATCTGGGACAAAAATAACAAACCCATTAAGCTTGGCAATGCCGTCTCCCTTAGCACCTACTGCTTCGATGTTTACAACTAACTCTTCTCCTTCTGAAACAGGAGCATTTTCATTTCTCATTTACATCTACCTCCAAATTCTTCATATACCTATTCCATCTAATTAACTTCTCTTTGAAGTTATCTACTACATATTTCCTGATTTGTCTCATATCATCAGGTTGGAGATCCTTGCACATAAAGACGAGTTCCCTAATCAAACTTTGCTTCTGGAATCGCCTAAATGTGTTTGGATTCTCCTTCTCTTCCTGGAGCTTTATCATCTCTGCCTTTAGTTTCCTTGTACTCCATTTCTCTTCTATTCCTTTTTCCTCTAATTCAAGTCTAAGGCCCGGATCAATATTCCATTTGTATAGCTGGAAATAAAACTCCCAAGACATTGGTTTAGTTTCCAATAGTTCTGGCCTTTCCTTCATTAACCGCAATCCCTGCATGATCCTATCCTTGGAATGTGCTTTCTGTTTGAGACTTGGATGATTCCTTACCTTATCTATTATCTCTGAGATTGTGCTGTCAGGATATCCTTTCATAAGTTCCTTGACTTTTAATGCGAACATAATTGTCTTGTTTTCATACTCTGAAATAATAGAGTTCCATTCATATACAAGTGCCTCAACTATCTTATCCTGTTCTTCTATCAGGGCAACATCTTTGTAAGGTGAGTTCTCTACAATCTCTGCTGGTGCAAACTTAATTTTGTCTTCAGTCATTCTAGTCCCAATTCTTCTTTCAATAATTTAGCACTATCAATTATCCCATTATGGGTATATTTCTTAATAGCATCTTCAACCCGTTGTTTATCAATAGTTTCTATCCTTTCAAAAGCAAGACAAACAGTTTGAGCAGATTCTATACTTTGACCTTCTATTATATCAGAACCCACAGTATCGCTCATAAAATAAAATTCTATCATCTGACACTCGACATTGAATCTCTGATGAATCATTATAGCATCATTAGGTAATTTGTTTTCTATTACTCTTGTTTTACTGCACCCATTTGTAAATAACATTTTTAAAAATACTGGCGATATTAACATTTTGAATACTTTTTTCTTTTCCATTAGTCTAACCCCAATTTATCCATTATCATAGATGCTAATAATTGAACCTCATTCGTTGTTTCTAAAGATTTAGATATCCATTCTTCTGAAAATCCTTCCTTCAAAGAAGAAATAATATATCCCCTAACTTTCTGCTTATATTCTTCAAGCAGGATATGTTCCTCTTTTATCTTTTGAAATATCTTACTTTGTCTTTCCCACTCGAATTTAGTAGTTGCATCAAGCTTTAATCCGCACTTCATTGTGACTCTTCCTTTAACAATCAAGTCATGCATTTCATTTTCAGATAGTTTGTATTCTTTGCCTTTATCGAGACAACAACGTTTTACTTCTCCTTCTGGAATGACCCATATGGGCAAGTGGTTTATGTTAGTTATTGATACATTAGGGGTTTGTATTCCATTTTCAAGAGGGTATTTGCTAAATTTCAAACTTGGGAATTGTTCCTCCAATTTCATATCGGTTCACCCACCAAGTAATTGTAAATAGCTTCTCCGTTTTCTTTATCTTCTCTCTTCCATCTTTCTATATCTTCTTTTCCCATTCTTCCCCCCCTGTTAAAATATGTACCATTGGATAGTCCTTCATATTTCTCATTTCCGATTAGATTCTTACATTGTTCTAACAGTGGTTTATATCTATCTTCACAAATCTCAATTCCCTGATTTCTACCTATTTCTACCCAAGCAATTGAAAATGAATTAGCTTCTTTTAAAGCTATATTTCTACAATCTGATGCTGACATGCAACCAGTAATAAGAATCAAACTTAAAATCAATAATAGTGTTATTTTCATCTTCAATCCCTTTTAAGATAATGCTTTACATTATTCTCACTATCAAACCATACATCAATATGGTTCTTCTTTAGTTCTTCGCACCAAGAAAAGTCTTCGGATAATTTTGTTTCACCTTCATCTTCCTCATAGCTGAACCCAATATGATATGTTTGCTTATCAACTAAGACACAGCCCAATCCTACTGCATCTACTTTCAGTACACCATAACAATCCTCTTTCTTTATACCACAATAATCATAATCTGCTTTTTTCATAAAGGCTGCAGGTATTGCTCCGAGATTGTCCTGGACAGTTGCATAGTTAGCTGATATCATATGTAGTTGATTATCTGACATATGGTGCCATAACTTTACTAAGGTATCTGGTTCTACTCCTATATCTGCGTCAAGCATAAGAGTATAATCTGCTCCACTCATCTTAGCAAAGTCAATAACATTGTTCCTCATATTGATTATTATATCCAAGAAACTTCCTATCGGATCGAACTCAATCAGATTGTACTTAATGGAGTCGACTCCAAACAAGAAATCTTTTATCTTATCCTTAAATTCTTGGTCATAACTATTCACTACAAATAAGATCTCTGCTTCAAAACCATTGGGGATTACTAGCTCTTTTAACTTTCGCATCACTTCATTCAAGCAGTATTCTTTACTGCTGCATAACCCCATTCCAATCAGTATTTTTTTCATATTATCTTCCCCAAGTATTCTTCAGCTCCTTTTATCTCAGCATCAAAAGAAGAGAGCAAAGAACGCATATCTTCTTCCTCTAAATCACTAATGATGTTTGCCTTCTTTCCTTGCATGCCTTCATTCCAATGGACATTATATTTACGCCAAATCTTTTTCTTTGCCATTTTAATAACCAAATATCTGTTGTCTAATCTTCTTCCCCCTGTTGAATAATGAGACCACTACCTTATCATAATAGTCTGCATTGTCTTTGATATATTGCTTTAGAGCTACCCCTGTTCCTACTGCATCCCTTTGAATCATTCCAGCAAATATAACTGCTGCATTATTTTTAGCCATACCCAATTCATATATATCTGCCTCTTTAATCTTATAGTCATTCACGCTTTTCATATCCTTAGGTTGGTCCTTTGGTTCTTCTTTAGGTTCTTCCTTAGGCGTAGGTGCAGGTGGTGGTATCTTTTCTCCAGCTTCCTTATCTGTTTCCTTTGTATCTTCAATAGTTTCATGTGGCACTTCATCTGTAGGGTTAAAAGGTATCATTGTAGATATCTTCCAATATTTCCCAGCAGCATCTTCAGCTTCAAGAAACATCTTAACTTCATCTCCTACTCTCCACTTCCTTTCTAGCTTATCACTATGAAGTTGATTGTCTACCTTCTGCTGCTCTTTGTCCTTAAGATTATACCAATTGCCATCATCCATTAGTATTCCTATTGACCATATCGTGAATGGCCCCTTCTTCCCTTCAAAGTCTCTGGATTTTGATGGTGTAATTCTTTTTATTGTACCGATAACATCCTTAATTTCTTTTCCCATTTTTGCCTCCTTAGCCCATGTATGAGGGCTTAATTTCTTTTGGTTGTTTTTGCTTAATAAGTTCCCCGAGTTTATCTTTTATCTCTTGAGTCTTTTCCATTCGTTGCTTCCGATTCAGATATGCATATTCAAATTTCTTAACTGTTTTTGAGTAATATACCCCAGCATAGAAATACATCTGAGTAAGAAACAATAATTGTTCCATTGCAATAGGGTCACTATCCAGTTTCCCATTCAGATAACCTTGACAGAATCCTATGTCGTCCATCTTCATACCTGCCTCATTGCAGTAATCACTTATTATTTTTAGAATATCCTTTTTCAGTTCTATGAAAAGGTATTTCTTTTCCTTCTTCTTGACATCCGATTTCATTGTGCTTTATATTTATTCCTCCTTACTTCAATAAGATCCCCATTTCCCTTAAGCTTCTCTAAAATTACATCCAATACATCTACATCTTCTATTCCACTTTCAATAGCCTTCTTAAGAATATCATCATAATCAGCTAAACCTTCTCCATTTAAGGGCATCAGATCCCTGACTATCTTCTTGATATTAAAAGCAATATCCCTTTTCTTCTTGGGGGTTATCGCTTCTGCCTTTTCATAATCAAAAAGATTATCCGTAGTGATTATCTCTTGCATCTTCAAGCTGTCAATTAAGATATTGATAGCTCTCTGTGCATCTTCTTCAACCATATCATTGGTTAATCTAGTCTTGGCTACTGCTTGAGTAAGCCTGATTATATTAGTTAATAGCCTAGCTGAGAAATAAGCTGCATCTTCTTTGGTGTCTGCCGGCTTGATAAGATTTAAGAAATTCTCTACAATGTAATCTTTGACTGAACCAGTGATAGCTGGTTGAAACCGTTTAGCATAAGCGATATATTTCATTACTAAATCTCTGGCGTATTTTGGCTTAGCTAATTTTGAATCAGGGATATATTTACCTACAACTAAGTTGGCGATCTTCGCTTGAAGTTCTTTTGACTTAGGTGCTATTACTGGAAAGATTAAATCATATCTATCTAAATGGTCTTTAGGTAATCCTATCTGTTTCCATATTAAATCATGAGTATCAAATACTCTGTCTTTAGGATTAGCTGCTCCGAGAATAGCGGTGTTCGTTTCTAACATACCATGGATATCTGCTTTATCTATATTGACCTTCATATCTACCATAGCATTATTCATATGTGCGATATCAGTTTTACTCATCTTATCTATTTCATCAATTGCACATAATGCTCCTGAAGCCATAGCTACTGCGCCAGCGCTTAACGAATAGCCACCAAGCTCTTCATCCTTTGTGACCGAAGCGACTAATCCAACACCCGTAGCACCCTTGCCACCTGTAAATCTAGAGCCTGGTAAGAATAAGATTGATCTCTTTAGCATAACTGACTTGCCACTACCAGGCGAACCAACGAGCAGAATATGTATCTGCCCCCTTTCTTCAAGAACCCCATCAAGATATAATGGAATTCCTCCAATTAATTGTAGAACTATAGCTGTTCTTGCAGTCATGTGTCCGTCTATGTTTGGGACAACTGATTGTGCAAGGTCCTCAAATAATGTTTCTGACTGAGACATCTCCTTGAATTTCACGATGTCTTCTTTAGTAATCTTAACATTCTCTATACTGTCATTTACAGCATTCAAAGAATGTGCTTCTAAATATTTTCTATATTCAGTAGAATTAGGCTTAAATTGTTTATCTTTCAATATTCCAGATACAGATATTTTCTTGCTTGGTTGCAGAGTTTCATCAATAGCTTCCCTAGTCAAATCATCTTCAAGAGTCACAATCATTGACCTTGGTTTCTGTGTCGGCTTATTGGTTAATGGGTCTTCTTCAACCACTATCTTCTGTATGTCTTTCAATTCTCTGCTGATTAATCTTAATTTCTTACCACCACATCCACATTTTTCAGGCTTTCTCCATACATCTCCTAACTGGAGTACGTTCATAATATTTCCACAACTGGCACATTCAAATTTGCCACAGCTTACTTTATGCTGCACATCTCCAACCCTTCTTAGATATCCTTTAATTGTGATGAGCGAATCTATCTCTTTAGATCTTATCTTCCAGATATCTCTATATGTGGATTTGCTAAGATTTTCAAACCTAACTTTAAAATTTTTAACATCACCTAAGGTATCAAAAGTTTCTATAGCTATTGATCCTGCCTTAAGTGTTTCTTGAGTATCATCCAGAACGTCTTCTGCTAATGTTGGATTGAACGATATAACTTTTTTAAAATCTACTACGAGAAATCTCTCATCTTTCTTTATCCGACTTATGAGTTGTCCCTTATAAGAACTTTCAATTAATTCTACAAAGAGGCGTATCCTTTCTTGTACTTCCATCTTGACATCCAATCAAATAAGGTCTTTTACCTTCTACTCTTCCTAAAACATAGGTAATATATATATCTTTCTATATACAATCAAGTATCATTGTATATCTTATGATTCTAGGAAAAGGACTCCCCCTTTGGAAAAAGAGGTGATCGAAAACCTTAAGGAAATCCCTTTCTCTCTAGCTTCCATCGGAAATGTAGGTTAGTGAAAATCCCTAAAAAAACACATCTGCGCAAAACAACCATCGTATATACAAAGATATACAATGCACTCTCTTTTAAATTTTTTAGTATTAAACTCTAACTCTCTTAAATAACCCTATCAAACAAATCATTGTATATACAATGTATATCCATATACAATATAATTAATAATCTAATGTAGTATTTCCTTTCTTTCCTTTGGAACTATCCGCAGTTTTTGAAGTTCTCTTTTAGGTGTTCTCTTGTTGCTCTTTCTTCTGCTGTTGACCTATATCTATATTGCCTTATTGCCTGGACAGTTCTCTTGGTTATTTTAGATAGCTGCTCATCAGTTGTGCATTCACTATATCTTTCAAGGAGATACATCTCTGGCACAGTCCAATTACTATTATGCCCTCCCCTTTTCTCAAAGAACCTTGATATTCTCAAGGCTAACTTTAAGATAAAGTAATCTATTCTTTCTGCTAAGTTCATTTCAATCTGCCTCCTACTTCCTGATCGATGATTAATAAAGCATAATCTCTTGCTATCGTTGCAGCGCATTCATTCCCTGTTTCTTGGGAGATTCTTTCTTTGATTTTTCTGATTGAGTCTCTGAATAAGAATTCACACCGTTCTAGTTGATCCTTTTCTTTTTCGATTATCAACCCTACCCTTCCTCTTCTCATTATTTCTTCTTCTAATTTCTTCAGTTGATAGCTGTTTGGAGAAAAGCTTTTTAATTCTTTTAACTTATCACTCAAGGTCATCACCTTTTCCTTCAAGAAATAAAGCTTATCTATTGCACCAAACTGGTCCCAACTAACTTGAAATTCAGTGCAATTAAACATCTGTTTCAATTCATCAGCAGTTAATGTCTTTATTACTTCTCTCATAATTTCCACCCCATAATTTTTCCCATCTTCTTCCAGTCAGATTCATTCATCATTATAGTATCGTCTTTGTCTTTGATGGTAACTAACCCACAAAAATGTGAATTGCAGTATATCTCCTTCTCCACTCTAATCACCCTTAATTTTTTCAACTTCAATTACATTCGATGTTTTAAATATATGGGTATCTAATAAATCGATAGTGTATGTTCTGCTTATCCCATTGGGTTCCATTATTCTTATGTCGGGTTTGTCAGAATCAAAAGGTATCAGAATTTTTGCTATTTCTTCTTTTGTTATCAATATCTTGTTTCCTTTAATGTGAGCCATTCTAATTCACCTGTGTTAATTTGCCTGTAAATGCAAAAGGTTCTGATATTGGATCTATCTTCCATTTATTAATTGCATTTTTCTTTGCATGATAAAATAAATTTATACCATTTCCATCTATATGTTTCTGCATAAATACTTTTCCATCTATTTTAACTGGAATCCATTCATCTACTATATTCTTAACTGTATATTCTTTCATCCGAATAACCTCCTTGCTCTTTCTAATATTGAATCTCTCATTGTAGGGCTAAACCCACAATTAATAGAATTTTGATTATTCCATAAGACTTTATCTATCCTCATAATCTCCTTGCCTTCTCCATCTCTAATTACAATCCAGTCTTTTCCATCTATCTTATCCCAAGATACTGAGATGGGATTTCCAAGTATAGTTTCTTTATCTGTCATTTGGTGTCGCCTCCATCTTCCCACACACTAAAGAAATCCCCATACACTACATTCCCTTTAGGATCTATAGTTGATAAGCTAGGGAAGAACATATTCTGTTCTGAGCAATAATGCTCACAGATATTTGAAGTGTTTGCATACACATCTATCCCTAACTTACTTGCCTTCCTGCAAAAGTATTCATCTTCCGAAGTATGATAATTGAACTTAGTCCCCTTGAACTCATCAACTATCTCACCACCTACTGAGAACCAAGGCTTCTCCATCTTCTTGAATACTTCTGTCTTAATCATCATAGCCCCTGTTGCTATCCAGGCTATCTTCATCATCTTGTTTCTGGGTAGCTTAGGTATTGCATAGAAGTAAAAGTAAGGGAACACACAGGACTTAAATGGCACTTCCTTAGAGAAATAAGGGAATCCCACGATGTCTTTGTCATTCTCAAGCAACTGCTGAATCCCCTTCATAGGGATAAATATATCATCATCTATAAAGAACAGATGTGTGAACTCATTATCCACAGCATACTGGGCCAGCTCATTCCTTGCTTCATCATAGAACTTCCCTTCAACTATCTTTGCTTCATAATCTATATTGGATTCCTTGAGATCATCATAGACCTTAGCCATCCAACTACCCCACGCCTTGCTTACTGCTGCCCTGCTTTTCATAGGCAACGCTATCAATAGTTTAACCATTTTATTCCTCCAGCTTACTCGCTGCTCGATGATGATTTAAATAAGATACTACATAATATATTCAAACCAAGAGCCTGAAACATACTTATCTTCTGCAATCCAAATATCTGTGGCATTAACCAATTCCATAGGAAATATGTTGGCAATATCATAAGAATTGATATTAATGCGATTAATCCTACCGCCAAACAAACCCCTACTATAATTTTTTCAAATCCCATTTCAATCACTCCCCCTTCTTTGTTGGATTTAAAGTCTCTTTATGTGACCAACTCATTAATTCCATAAGGGTAGTATCACTAGGGAGCTTAGTTGTATGTGATATGAAGTCAGCAGATAATTCATCAAGACATTTATGTAATTCTTGGTGCCTTCTTTTATGTTCCTCATCCATTATTTTAGTGTCTGGCTTGCAAGGATAGAACTCTCCTTTAATTCCTTTGATGATCCAATCTCCAGGGCAAACTGTATGTCCGCCTTCTAAAGTATCAATCCACCCATGTTTATCCATAATATTGCCACAATGTTTGCATTTGGTTTTTCCACTTACTTCAGGATGTCTAAAATATCTTACCAAGTCTCCTTCCCATCCTTTTTCTTTTCTTTCTTGCCCAGTAAATGTTCTAATCTTACCCTTCTCTAAACCCTCTATATCCTTTACATAATCTAAAGGGTGGTCTCCATTTTTGAACCACCGTTCTGCTTCAACTACTACTGGTTTTTTTCTAAATTTCATATTTATCTACCTCGTTTATTTTTAGTGAATTTCTATATATGTCTCCGATTACTTCTAAAGTTCTACCATATATTTTCCTATATTGAAATATTGTTAAATTTTTATTTCTTAATCTATATTGTGCCATATTAGTATCATAAAATACTTCATAGTTAAGATTATTTGCCTTGACAATATCCCCTTCATAAATCTCTTTGCCTGTTTTATCTTTTAGTCCTGTGAATTGCATAAAAATAAGATTGTCTGCTACTGGAACATCAAGCTCGCCTTCTGCAAAATAAAGAAGGCCGTATTCATCATGCCATTCTAATCTACTGAAAAAAAGCATTCTCTTATTTGGTTTGTCCCATGCTCTTAATTTTATTTCCATTTTTGCCCCCAAGGTATAAAAAATCTATCCCATTCCTTTGCTACTGATAACCAACTAAGATCTCTTTCTATTGTGCAGAATCCTTTTCTGTATTCATCATCAGTAAGCATCTTGACTGCTGCCTCAACAAAATCACTTATGTAAACCTTTGCGAATTTGCTTGCTTCAATTAGTATCCCATCTCCTTTCTTTACTGTCTCAACCAAAGCACCATAGGCAGTAGTGATTACTGGAGTCTTGGCTTTAGATGCTTCCATAACAGTTATGCAGCTTGTTTCCGGAAACCTATTTGGATATAGCATAACATCAGCTTCAAGTAAGACCTTAGCTAATTCATCCTGTTTGATAGGATCGTGAAAGAAGATATCGTTTTCCTTTGCTATCTGTTTTCCATAATCAAATATGGCTTGAGTATCTGAATATTCCTCCTTGTCATATATCTTCATGCCACTATAGACATGCAAGGTTGCATAAGGAACTCTTTTCTTTATCTCTTCCCATATACCTCCAACTATCAGCAGATCTAATCCTCTGAATGGAGTAGTAGTATAAACGCACATCCCCCTTTTCTTTTTGATATTAAACTTAAACCTAGCTTCATCAAGGCCATTCCTAATGATAATCAATTTCTCTTTAGGGATAACATCATTAAATTCTTTCTGCCAAGCATCAGCTTGAAATTGGCTTACAAACAATACATAATCCATCTTATTTGTTGCCTCTGGAAATCTGACATACTGATTATCTATAGGCATATCTTCCATCAAGCACATAGCTTTATCTGCAATTGCAAAGTCATGCTCAGGTAAGAAGGGCAGGATATTCCTTAAGCTCATAAAGATAAGATAGTTTCCTGCTTCCTGGACTAACTTATAATTATATTTCAAGTTCTTAAAATTGATATAGATAACACCATCAAATACTCCTTCCCCTTTATCTGGAGTATCACAGAACATAAAGACATTCCACCCTATCTCTTTCATACATTTAGCCAGATTGATTGCAGCAGTCTCACTCCCTGCTATTGGCTTATCCTTTATTGAATCTCCATTGAATTTTACCGTATTAGTATTCCAGAATAATATTGTTGGCTTGTTCTTATCTGTATTGTGTGAAATTATATCAGCAATCATTCTTCTCCCCCTAGCATATATTCATCTAATTCAAATAGACCTGGCTTCTTCTTATTCAAGGGATTCACTCTCCTTCTCCTTCCAGTTATGGAATCTCTAAGCTCATCATCTGCCACTTTTTCTCTCCTCTTTATAAGGTGAATCACCCAATGCTTGTAACACTTCATCAGGAAGTCTAAAACTATAATGATAATTATTATCTAGTTTTTTCTGATGTTTCTTTTTACACATTACACAATAATACTCTTTATCAGTTTCTTTAAATCTAGTCATTTTTATCTACCTCTTCCACTTTATCGGGAATCTCGGTATTAGTTTTTTTATCATATCTACTTAACCAATTTAGGAATATCTCTATTGTGTTGGATAATTCTTTTACTGCATCATCCATATGATTATTTACAAATTGACAAGTCTCCAAATTAACATACATTGTGCCTAATTCATAATTAACTTTCTTTATTTCACCAGTTAATCTCCTTATGGTATTTTCCTCTATTCTATGATTTGTAGCATCTATATTATGTAAAATCAATTCACTTGTTACTTTCATTAATTTATTCATTTGTTCACCTTTTTCATATCTTTAGGGATTGCTGTATGTTGTGCTTTTTTCCAAATATCATAATATCCATTCTCTATAATAGATTGTTTTAATCTTTTAATTAATTCGGCTGATTTTAATTT
>Ga0307928_10000189_pt1 | contig 42068 bp, 46 predicted proteins | sample AceLakmetagen232_FD_201815 | JGI IMG/M metagenome (GOLD analysis project Ga0307928, IMG submission 201815) | Saline water microbial communities from Ace Lake, Antarctica - #232 | ecosystem: Environmental > Aquatic > Non-marine Saline and Alkaline > Saline | place: Antarctica: Ace Lake...
GGCAGAAACTCAACACTGCACTTGACAATACAGATACAGCGCTGGCATTAACTGAGCAAGCCGCAACTACGTGGCCGACATTAACTGCAAAACAGAAACAGACGTGGTTACTTGATCATTTCGATGAGGTGCTGAATGGATTGGCATTGGTGCTACGAGTCACGCATGGTATTCTAAGATTCATCCGCTGGTTGATCAAACAGTTGAATTTGGAGAGGTAATGCAAGTTGTCCAACACAACATCAATTGGCTAGAGGTTTGGTATGGTATATGTTGATAACATTCGATGTGGGATTGGTACATACCAAAGTTGCTATCACAAATGCATCTGCCAAGGAAATACTTGATGCAATTGCAATCATCAACATTGCTACTATGGCTAGACCGTCTGGTTATATGTATATGCCCAAATTCAAGAGTGGCAGATGGGATGGCTATATAAGACTGTTCAAACATAACAAATTCCCCACAGGTTTGTTGCATATTGTTATAGACCATCTACGAAAGAATGAATACGACCATGTTTGTGTGAATAACACTTGGGTTGGTTCTGATGTGCCTTTTGTTGACAGCGCTGATATTGATAATGTTACACTCAATGGGATAATTCTTAGAGACTACCAGGTGAATGCAGCAAAATCGTTGTTGTGTGCACGAAATGCCATAGCCAAGATGGCCACAAATTCTGGTAAGACAGAAGTGTTTATCAGCATTGCATCAATCATATCTGGTTCTGTGTTGATATTGACTACGAAAAAAGACATAATGTATCAAACAGTAGACAGGATAGAGTGTCGCACAGGTGAGTCTGCTGGAGTAGTGGGTGATGGTAAGTGGGATCCAAAACGCATAACTGTTGGTATGATACAGACATTGCATAACAGGGATTTGTCCCAGTTTGATGATCTGGCTTGTGTGGTGTTTGATGAGTGTCATCATGTATCTGCGACGTCGTGTCTGGACGTAATGTTGCGACTTCCTGCGTACTATCGATTTGGCTTCAGTGGGACTCCATTGCGATATGATGCATTATCTGATTTGCGATTGATTGGAGCTACTGGGCCAGTTGTTGTTGACATATCCAATGAGGAGTTGATAGATGCTGGTGTGTCTGCCAAACCGATTGTTGTGATGTATCCAGTGATGAGCCCAGATGAGTATGATGTATCATGGATGGATGCATATGATTTGTGTATAGTGCATAATGATAATCGGAATACAATCATCTCATCTGTTGTGACAGGTAGCAGACATAAGTCTACACTCATATTGGTTGAGCGCATTGAGCATGGAACTATCTTGAGTGGTATGATTGATGGTGCCGTATTTGTGCATGGAAGCAATGTTGTGGAAGAGCGTATTGCTGCACTTGATTTGTTAAGAGATGGCAGTGGTAATGTGGTTATTGCTACTGCCATTTTTGGTGAGGGAGTTGATGTACCAGCTGTGGATTTGCTTGTGCTTGCTGGTGGTGGCGCACATCATGTCAACATATTGCAAAAGATTGGTCGTGGTATACGTATGAAAGACAGTGGTGTGTTGCACGTTGTTGATTTTGTTGACGATACCAATAAGCATTTGTTGAGGCATTCATACAAGAGAGCCAAATTGTATGAAGATGAAGGGTTTGATGTAGAGGTTATGTAGAGGTTATGGATGCACCCTCTTAGAATAGCATATGTAACGATGTTGCACGATGAGTATGGAGTGCTTTTGAGAGGTGACAAAAATCCTATACGAACAGGGGCAATAGCAGACAAAGTCAACGCATTGGGATTGTCGTATGATATGTATATGGAGTTGGCATTTGGCATATTGAAAGACAGTATTGATAGTCGTGGAGACGATGCGTATCCGTATTGGAATATGGTTACGTCTGACTTTGTGCTGGGTTCTGTTAGAAAGTTGATTGACATAACAGAAGAGGATCAAACATCAGATGTTGATTCCACATTCTATGCAGAATTGCATTTTGCGTTGAATTATGCACGGTGGTTTCAAGGCTTGGTTGACGTCAAGCCAAGAAGGATAGTTATTCCAGATGGCAAGGTCAAGGATGCTGTAATGGAGTACATATGCACTATGTACAATGTGTCCTACATAACATCTGATTACAACAAATTGGCAATGCAATTGGAGGGCAGACTTGGATAATTCCGTTGTCTCATCATCGAAGTCATTTAGATACAAAGTGTTGGCATTGTTACTGTATTCTGATTGGATTGACATATATGGTATAATCATACAACCAGAGCATTTTCCTGTTGTTGATGAGCAAGACATTGTTCGATGGTTGAACGACTACGTTGTTGAGTATGGAATTACACCAGACGATGATGACATAGAGCATGGTCTGAATGATAATCCCATATTAGAAGATATACAAGAAGTGTTACCTGCTGATATCAGATATGTTGCTGATACAGCACTTGACTTTGCGAAGACACAATCTATGAAGATTGCTATAATGCAGTCTGTGGATGACATCAAGTCTGGTGACTTGTCCAACATACGTGATAAGGTGGAAGAAGCATTGCGTGTTGGCATAGACACTAGTGATCTTGGATTAGACATAGTGGATGATGCCGATCAATGGATGTATGATGAGGTGTATGGCAAAAGATATCCTACTGGGTGGCCGAAGATAGATAGCATACTTGGTGGTGGATTGGTAGGTGGTGAGTATGGTTTGATTATGGCGCCACCAGGTAGTGGTAAGACAACTGCATTGATAAACATTGGTAACACTATGGCTGGCATATTGTGTGCTGCTAATGTGTTGCACGTTACATTGGAGATGCCGCAACAGAAGATATTGAAGCGATATGCTAGACGTATAACACATATGTCTAGCATAGAAAGTAGTGCAGCTGATTCTGCCAAGATGCGTCGGATGTTGCGTAAGACGTTGAAGGCACATTTACGTGTTGCTAATCCTCCCAAAAAGGTGGATGCAATACGCAAGTTGATTGATAATCTTGCAGATACAGGATTTGAGACTGGTGCGTTGATTGTAGACTATGCTGATTTGATCATACCTGCGCGCAGGCGCAGGGAGTTGAGATTTGAGTTGGCTGATATATCCAGGGCACTGCGTGCAATAGCAGAGGAATATGATATTCCAGTGTGGTCTGCCACACAAGCAGGTAGACAAGCATTCAACAAAGAAGTCATTACAATGGCAGATGTGTCTGAAGCCATTGAGAAAGTTGCAATTGCTGATATAGTGATTGCGTTGTGTCAAACCAAAGATGAAGTGCGGATAGGCCAGGGTAGACTATTCGGAGCCAAAGTGCGTGATGCAGAAAGTGGGTTCATAGTACCTGTCAAGATAAATTGGGAGATGCAAAGCATTGTGCAACGTGGTAAGTTCAGTGTCAAATGATAGATAGATGGTTGTTCTCACATGTAAGGAATTACAAGCGCACGTCTAGCGGGAATGACATACGCATAGATTGTCCGTTTTGTCGTGAACGTGTTGGCAAAGACGATGATCAATTGCATATGTATGTGAATGTCCCCAAACCAATAGTACATTGCTTCAGGTGTGGTTGGAGTGGAACTCATGCACAGTTGGTCATGGGTATTGAAGATTGTACATATAGTGAGGCCATAATTGCAATAGGAAATACGTCAGATGTCGGTGTGTATGATAATATTGCAAAGCCAATAGTTGAGGATATATCTGACAAGCCATGCAAACCTGATGGATTTGTACCATTGTCTGATGTATTAGGTAGACCTGAGTGTTGTTTTGAGGGATTGGCAGTCCTCAAATATGCGCGCAAAAGGGGAGTGCATAGATCTCTGTATGATTTGTTTGGGTATGTGCCTGGCACAAATCGTATTTGGATATTGGTTGACACCCATTGGTGGCAAGGACGCTTGATATGTGCAGGCAGTCCGAAATACATATCTCCATCATGGTCTATTGGTGCATCATTGTGGAATTCTTCGGCATTATTCACATGTGAAGAAATAGTTGTTTGTGAGGGCATATTCAGCGCGATAGCTGCAGGGGATAATGCCGTTGCACTATGTGGTAAGAGCATGAATGATGAGCAACTAGCACGCATTGTGCGCGCGAGTCGTCGCGGTGTTTCTGTTATCAAAGTGTTGTTAGATGCCGGAGCAGAGAAAGAAGCACAGGATATTGCAACCACACTTACAGCGAATACTGACAGTATAGTGCATATTGCGTATATGGTAGAAGGTGATCCTGCAGATGGGGTGTTTGGTGATGTTGTAGAATGGAATTGGGAGGCAAGCATTCTTTCCAACCTTAAGATTATCTGAAAGTGCTTTACTTCTGGACCATTATATAGTATGATAGTTGTATGATGATGTCTGATAGAGATGTGAGCAGGATTGCACTCCACTTTACCAACAGCAAAACTCGTTGGGGTGGTGTAGCTCCGTTCAAGTCTACGGGTTTTGTGGAGTCTATAACAAGAGACGGAGCCAGACAGTTCTTGAATGTTGGCATTGGTGGTGATTACATCAGACTGAAGTGTCTCTTCCAGCATCATGGATTTAGGTGTAACAAACTTAGAGTGAATGGTAATGAAAGTATTCCCGCTGTGTTGATCTTTGACATAGGTGGTCTCAGTGGACAACAAGGGTATGATCATCCACTCGCTTGGCAGGTGAATGAGGTCATATCTGTTGACAGGTTGTTAGGGCACTTCGAATTCACTGTTGATACCACTGATGAAGAGTTTGAGTGTATGGTGTTAGAGATAATCAAGGAGGGTGCATAGGATTATAGTGCTGGTATGGTCGGCAGATTGGTGTATCCATACAGTTACCAGGAGAGTGTGTGATGTATGCGTTCAGGGTGAAGGAAGGTTGTGAGCTCGAGTCTGTTGTAGACAGACTACTCGAGTTGGAGGGCAAGATTACCAGGAGACGTCTTATCGATGGCGAAGGTTTTGATGGGCAGACAGTTGTCACTGCATTCAAGCTCGGGACATATGCAGACAACTTCGTGGTTGGCAGACACGGTGCGTCATACACTGATGTTGTGCCACAAACTATTGTCAATCGAACCGACACAGTCAAGTCTGAGGTCGCTGCCATACAGTCCATTGGTGGACTTCCTGATACAGTGGCAAAGACACAGTTGAGATGGCCAGATGTACCAGTAATCCCCAGTCCGATGGAGAACTTCATTACTCCGAGTTGGTATGAGAGAATGGAAATGATGGTATCCGTCGGTCGTCACATATCGATAGCTGGGCCACCTGGTGTTGGTAAATCCACAGCTGTTGAGCAACTTGCTACAGATTATGCAAAACCTTTGATCAACATATCAGCTGACGCAGGTTTGCGTCGACGTGATCTTACTGGTAATGTTGAGCTTGTGAATTCGCATACTCAATTTATGGTTGCCCAGTATGTGGCTGCTGCTGTGAATGGTTGGTGGGCAAAGATTGACGAAGTCAATGCTGCAGAGCCTGATGCTTTGTTGTTCTTGAATTCACAGTTGGCTCCTCCGCACGCGGTAAACTTCTATGGCACGGCGATGCCAGTTCATCCGGACTTCCGTCTGTTTGTGACGTATAATCCGGGATTGATTGGCACAAAACCACTGCCCCCAGCGTTCAAGGATCGTTTCTTCCCCATCAAGTTGGCATTTCCTGTTGAATCTCAATTGAGAAAGATTTTGATTGCCAATGGTATGCCGGACGAGTATGTTGATTGGACAAATGCTATTGTGAGATTCGGTATGTTGGCTTGGGATCAACACGAGAAAGGACGTTGTAGATACCAAATCACTCCCAGACGTTTGATGGATACAGTGGAGTTGGTATTGCAGGGTGTAGGTGTTTGGAATGCATTAGATGCTGCCGTTATAGCTGCCGTTGATAATGTTGCAGAGATCAGAGTCTTGAAGGCTGTATTGAGGGATCTCAAAAACGAGGTGGTGTACTAATGGCATACTATGGTGACGTTAAGCATAAGAAGTCCAGAAAACGTTCTTGGACCAAAGCAGATAATGCGGCATATGATGCGGATATGCGCAGGCAACGTAAGAGACAAGCTGCTGCATTGGCTGATCGCAACTCTATGTTGAATAGGATGACGAAGGAAGAGAGGGATGCATTTCTTGCTGATAAGATAGCTGAAAAGTTGAGAAAGCAAAAGGAGGCTGAGAAAAGGGATAAAGAGTATCGTGCCCGTTTGATAGAAGGCAAGGAAAGTTTGGTAGACGAGTCCAGATTGATATCTGGTTTCTTGCACACTGAGATAGCAAGTGCTATCAAGCACAGAGACAAGCACGATTTGTATGATGGAGATTGGTTAGATGATCCAGTTTCTGCGATAACCACAGGACGTGGTTTTTCGGAGGAGATTTTGGAGTCAGTGGGTATCAAGATGCAAGTCAATGTTTGTCTGGATTGTTCGAATAGTATGCTGAATAATGGGTTGGCAGAAGTTGCTACAGCTTGTATGCGAACTATATACTTGGCATTGGTGAAGGCAAGTGATGGATTGCCTCCGGGAAGTTTGGTGGTGAATTCGTGGTTGTGGGCACTGGGCGATAATGGCAAGGTAGTGGAACATTTGGAAAGAATGCACTACGCAAAGTTCACCGATGATAATCCTCTTGGTCCAATGGCTGCGCTACCTGTTGGTAAGTATGGAAGCAGTTTTTGGAGTGGTGAGGACACGTGGCTCTATCCTCTTTTGGAGAAGATATGTACGTGGGAGGAAAACTATGGTGATGCTAGGGCATATCGTCTTGATTTGATAATCACAGATGGAGTGCTTGAGCACAAGACAGATCCCGGAAAATGTGATAAGATACAAGATACCAGAGATGGTGTCTTGCAGACTATTGTATTGAACTTTTTGCCACCAGAAAATTGGGCTGATACTAGGGTGCCAATACGTTGTATACAATACTCGGTGGATGTTGACAATATCTTTGCTGTGCTACGCAGTGTACTAGGAGATTGGCTAGTGGAGATGATGTAAATGGATAAGGATGAAGCAGTAATCAAGTGGTACCAGGAGATGTACAGGTTGATGTGGTCTATGGCATGGCAATACACCAACCCACGTAGGATAGCTATGTCTCCAGATGATATCTTTGCAGAGTTGTCGCTGGAGTTAGTGAATGTGGTGTACAAATACTTCATTGACAAAGATGGTGTTGAGATGAAGAGGATTTTGATTACATCATTGCGCAATCGTTGTTTGGATCTTGTTAAGTATGAGTATTACACACATCGCAAAGAATCTGCTGATATGTTGAGTTTGGATGCTGATGTTCGTGATGGTGATGCAATGTCTGAATGGTTGGTAGAGGCAGCTACTCAGTTCAACTATTTCGATCTGTCTGGGTTGTTAGACGCGTTGTCTGATGATGGAAAGGCACTGATTCATGAAGTGCTGGAGCCGAGTCCCAGATTGAATTTGCAAATAGATATGTCAATCACTCGTAAAAGACATGTATCACCAAAAGGATGTTGGAAAGTGCAGTTGACGCCACTAATGTTGCGTCGGACATTGGGGTGGGATAAGTGCAGATTTGAAACAACATGGGTAGAAGTACAGACTGTTTTGTATGCGGTTTGTATATAGTAGCAGTAAGGAGTATTATACGATGGCAAGCAAGAAGGTTCAAAGTGGTGATAGGAGGGAAGAGTATGTTGAGGAAATTGTAGAAGTTCCAGATTGTTTTGGATTTTGGGATTCTGAAGATCCCAGTTGCAGAAGGTGTAAGCAAAAGTTCTTGTGTGCTGATGCTATGGTCAACAGAAGGCCACCGTGTTTTGGTGTAGTGTATGGCATATCACCTATTTGTGACGCGTGTTTGGATGCATCTGAGTGTGCTGAAGAAACTTCAGCGAAAGGATCAGATAACATGGCCAGTAGGAAGGTTAAGATTCGGCGACATACTGTTGCAAAGCCAGTTGAGCCGGAGCCTGAGGAAGTAGAGGATGAGATCGAAGAGGAAGAGGAGGATGACAGCTATGTGACTTGGGTGGTAGCTGACCTCCGTAATGAGTTGGAATCTCGAGGGTTGGATACCAGTGGTCGCAAGGCGACGATGGTGAAGCGTCTGTTGGCTGATGATGAGGCTGAGGACGAGGATGAGCCTGAAGATGAGGAAGAGGAAGAAGAGCCTGTTGTTGAGCCGAAGGTTGTGAAGAAGGTTCGCAAGGTTTCCAAGGCCAAGGCGAAGCCTGAACCTGAGCCTGAACCAGTTGAGATGGTGCTTGATGAGGATGACGATGTCTCGATAGGTTCTATTGGTGAGTTGTTGGAGTCCCTGGGTGATGGACAGGCACTTGTTGCAACTCGTCTGGATGTTGGGAAGTATCAGTTTGCTGTTGTTGATGTTGCTGCTGGGTCTGTCTTGCAGTCGAAGGCTACAGGAGGTGGACTCAAGGGTCGTGCCTTTGAGAAAGAGGCATTTACCGAAGAGTTTGTTACGTTCCTGTACGAAGACTCAGGGAGTGGCACTCCATGGAAGGAGATGACTCCTGAAGAGCGCTATGCGATGGCAGAGGAAATTGGAGCTGAGTGGATTGAGCATGATAATGCTCGTACTGACCAGATGCGCATGGGGTTGGCTGTGAGGAAGGAGCTGGGTATCGGGAAGTGGAAGCCAGAATATGAGTCACGTGCTAGCAGGCGTGCTCTGCGTGGTGAGTGACAGTTAGATTGTAATGATTGGATGCTGCGGCGATGCCTTGTGGGTGGTATGTTGTCTGTGCCACCCACATCACACAAAGAGGACATACCATTATGGTGCAAAGACCGTGGTCAGTGCAGATAGAGTTGGTAGAAGGTTGTAACAGGTTGTGTGACTTTTGTGGTATCAATGGCATTAGATCAAAACCAGGTCAAGATATCAAAGTAATGTCATATGATATTGCAGCCATAATAGCAAAGCAATGTGTTGATTTGAATCCAACTGCCAGATATGAGTTTGCAATGCATGGCGAGCCTATGCTACACCCATTTGTGTGTAATATCATCCACATGTTTCGTGGTGTGCTTCCGAATGCACAGTTTCAGATGACTACGAATGGCAGAATGATGTTACATGATGTCTCAGCTTCTGTACTTGCATTGCTTGATGCCGGATTGGATTTCATAGTGGTAGATACATATGAACCAGAGAGATTGAGATTGCAAAATGCTTTGACAATGTTGGATGGCACTGTAGATGTGTATGATTTCTATGATGATTGTATACCAATGAAGTTGTCTCCGTGGTATAATTACCACAGGAAATTGAACAATTCTGTGATCATTATGGATGATCTGGGTGAGCGATCTGGAGAAGTCAAGTCAAGAGTTATCTTCAATCACGCAGGAAACGCATTCAAGGATGATAATGCTCCATATGACAAGGTTTGTACCATACCATTCAGGGAGTTGTCTGTGTGCTATGATGGTGACGTATGTATCTGTTGTATGGATTGGGGACACGAATACGTGTGTGGCAATGCGTCGAGAACATCATTGATTGACATTTGGTATGGTGAGGAATTTGAGGCAGCTAGAAAGATCTTGTACCAACGCAAGCGCACGTTTTCCCCATGTGCTAGATGTGATCATCCGTCTGGTAGCAGGGCAGGTTTGTTACCACATTATGATCCACCAACAGAGGAAGACATTGGCATTGTGTCAGACATAGTAGAGTATAGTATTCCCAGGAATGGTTTCGAGCGTATATTGCCGGAGTCAATATGAACATAAATCTGTTGTTCTTATGTGATCTTAAGCATGGTGGACCTGTCAATACACTAGCAAGGTTGCGTTATGCATTCAGTGCAATGGGATATGGTGTAACAATATACAAATTGCGAAAGCGCACTGAGTCTAGAATGCGTCCATTGCGTGGTATGTCATACATAAATCTGTGCATGAATGACATGATAGAAGTTACACGCAATGATCTTACATTGATAGTGACTGCGCACTTGAAAGATGAACAATATATCGATGCGTCTTATGAGTTGATGGTGAATCATGGTGCAGGTTTGTTTGTTGGTGGGGATGGTGAGCTTGCTCGTGGTGATGATTGTGAAGACTTTGCACGATATTTGGCAGCAATGGGTGTCAAAGTTATCGTCCCACGTGAGTCCATCCGTGATTGGTGTAGTGAAGTGTATGGATTGGATTCGGTGATTGCGCGTCTTCCTGTGCCAGCGTCTATGATACCATTCGATGGCATTGGTAACAGAGAACACCATGCTGTGTCGTTTACGACATTGCATCGTGACAAGCATACTGATTGGTCATTCATTGCTAATGATAATCTTCCAGAGGACAAGCGCATTGAGATTTGGGGAAATTTTGTAGGCAATCCATATTGGTTTTGGAATGGTCTTCCAGATGGCATAAAAGAGAAGTGGGATTTGGGTATGAAGTTGTGTTTGCACTACCATGGCCCACTGTCTGCAGAAGATACTAATCAAGCTGTGGTGTTGGCATCCAAGTCAACATATTGTATGGATTTGATGGACAGGAAGATGGCATTGTCTGATATGTATGACGGTGGTGATTTGGAAACTGTTGGTATGGAGGCATTGTGTGGTGGGTCTATATTGGTGATGCACAGGAATTGGGTGTCTTGTAGGAGTGACTCCCGTTTGATAGAGAATCACAATTGTGTGGCAGTTGAAGACCCACAAGAGTTGGAAGATTTGTTGCTTTATGAGGATCCGAACAATTTGGTGCACACCATTTACAATGGCAGAAAGTTGTTGAGGGAGCACGTGCCAAGAGTAGTTGTGCCACTGTATGTAGACTATTTGGAGGAGAGATGTCAAAGAATCGTATAGCACTGTTCTATATGTCTGGGCATAAGTATGGTGGATTCCCTACATTTACCAGCCACTTGTGTAGAGCATACAGGATGTATGGATTCGATGCTGACATATACAAAGTCAGAACCAGGACAGAAAAGAAGGGACGTGACTTCTTGGATGGTCTCAAATACAACAATCTGTCTCTGGATGATGCGATAGATATGGCAAGAAATGTGCCTACACTCATCACTTGCACTGACTACAAGAAAAACAACAGTGACATAGTGCCAATGTTGGAAAATGGGGCAGAGGTTGTGATACATGATTGGACTGAGATGAACAACGGATTTGCAGATGTATTATGTGAAATGGAAATCCATCCAATTGTTATCAGAACTCCGAATGTGAAGATGCTTGCCAATTATGGTTTGGACGCAGTGTATATCCCACACCCATATGTCTCAATCAATCCAAAGAAACGTCATAGGCATACAAGAGCCATAGCACTTGCCAGGTTGGATTGGGATAAGCAGACTCATATGATTGTTGAAGCGAATGAGAGGTTAAGTCCTCGTAACAAAATCTATATGTGGGGATCTAATCACAATCGTATGTATCTGTACAATGCAATCCTTGGTAAGTTTGATGGATGGGAAGGCAAACAATACACTGGTCCATACTACATGGGCCCATTCCCTGGTATTCCTGGGTTTGCTGTGTTTTTGGCAAGTAACAGCGATTTCGTTGTAGATATGAGTGTCATCAAAGGTGATGGTGGTGGCACTCAATACACATTCCTAGAGGCGATTGATGCTGGTGCTGTGCTTGTACTCCACAGCAATTGGATGCTTCCTGGCGGTGAATTTGAGGATGAGCGCAATTGTTTGACTGTGGATACGGTGGACGGTCTGGTGGATTTGATTGATAATACTATACGCAATGATTGCTTGGACATCGTGGAGAGCGCTGCAGATATCTTGCAGGCCCATTCTACGAAGGTCATAGTGCCTCAATATGTAGAATTCATGGAACATGGAGCATAGTCATGCTTACACTACCTGTAGGATATCGTACCGGATCTGGCAATGTAATGAAAATGACAGTCCACGGATTCTTGGTGCATCGTGATGATATGCCAATTATGGAAGAAGATTTGGTAGAGGGTATGTGTAATTGGGGAACGGGATGCAAAGGACACAATGGTGGGTGTCCTCCATATGCCCCATACTTTGACAAGATGAGGGTGAAGTCTGACAAGTTGTATGTGATTGTGGTCGAGTTCGATATGGCAGGTGCGATAACACACTCTGGTTGGTGGAAGGGAGTGTCTGCACCAGGTTTGTATATCCTTGTCTATGCAGACAGATTGACCATGTGTTACACCCAACGATTGTTGAAAGAATTTGAGAAGTCAAGATTCTACACACTCGGTCTCAGCAATTGTCCTGGATGCAGATTAAAAGATTGTACGGTGCTTGAGGGTGGCAGATGCAATAGACCAGAGAAAAGGCGATATTCTATGGAGGCAGTTGGTGTAGCATGCCATGAGTTGCAGTTGATGTTGTTCTACAATGCAATGCCGTGGTGGTATAAAACACCAGAACATATGCCGTGCCGTATGTATCGATATGCTGGTGTATTTGCATCGTCTAGTGGGTTGAGTGAAGACTCATTAGATAATATGTTGAAGACGTTCGCAATGTCAGATAAGTCTTATGTTGAGTTGGCAGATGAATTGCCTTCCTATCCTATGGAGACATTCTCAATACCTGACAATTGTGTAGATGGAGGTATGCCATATGGTGTGTATCACATACCTGTTGACAAGATGCAGAAAAAGGGATAACCATTGCGGTTTTGTATAGTACGGGATTGTAGTTCAACGGTGAGAACATGTGGTTGTGGCCCACATAATTGCGGTTCAAGTCCGCACAGTCCCTTAAGTCGATGTGAGGCAAAAGGATATCTTTGTATAGTATGGCTGAGCTAATTTGTGATCCAAAATGCACCCTCTACAAGACATGCACTACAGTGTGTATGCATGCAGAGTGTACGTCAGATAAATCCAGACTAATGATAATCGGAGAAGCTCCAGGTGCAACAGAAGATGCAGAAGGTACACCATTTGTTGGTAGATCTGGTAAGTTGCTCCGTGAGATAGTCAGTGAGTCTGGAGTTAAGCACTTTGGAGTGGTGTATACAAATGCTGTCAGATGCAGACCTCCAGATAACAAAACTCCAACTACAAGACAAATAGCATATTGTAAACCATATTTGTTGTCAGACATTGACATGTACAAGCCAGATGTGGTGATGTTGTTAGGTAACACTCCACTTAAGAGTATGTTAGGTGAGAGTGGCATCACAAATTGGCGTGGTGTGAAAATAGAGAAGGACGGCATAACATACGTTCCAACATACCATCCGGCATATGTTCTGAGGAATCAGTCCATAATAGGTGATATGTTGGACGATTTTGATTTAGTGTATAACATATTGGATGGCAAGGACACAAGTGGCAGTGCGTCTGATGGTTATGAGATTGTAGATGTATGTGATGTTGATACAGCATTGACGATGCTAGAGACTATCAAGGCAGCTCCAATGTGTTCTTGGGACACAGAGTTGACAGGACTCAATCCTTTCTCAGGGGATGTAATGATAATGATGTCATTCGCTGTACAGAATCCTGAGAAGATAGCGTGGGCTGTCAGGATGGATGATGACATCCTAGATATATGTGATACCATACTTGCATCACCTGATGTCAAGAAAGTTGGGCACAATGTCAAGTTTGACATGAATGCAGCATACAAGTGCCTGGGTAATGTCGTTGAAGGTGTTGCAGGTGATAGCATGCTTGCTTCATATGTGCTGGATCCAGTACCTGGTAGACATGGCTTGAAAGTATTGGCTGGCAGACACTTGGGTATGTATGATTATGACATTGGCATATCCGAATATACAAACGAACATCCTGAGGCAAATCCATCCAATGGCGGTGATTTTGGTTTGGTGCCAGCAGATATTCTGGTCGAATATTCTGCACTAGACGCTATTGCGACCATTGAGCTAGAACGAATGTTGGTTGACAGAATGGAGGATAAGCAACGCATATTGTACGAGCAACTGCTCATAGTTGCCAGCAACACGTTGTCACGTATGGAATCAAATGGTGCTATGATAGACAAGCACATCGTAGACAGGTATGTGCGTGTATACAGTACTGTCAGAGCAGAGCAGATGAGACTCATACTAGCTGATCCATGTGTGCGCAAGTATGTGACGGACAGAGGTTCCAAAGAATTCTATATGTCATCTGTGCGCAAGTCATTGCGTAGCAAAGGACTGCCATCAGATATTGATAATGTCAACAAGATAGCACGCAGAAAAGCCAAGAACTACAAATCATTCAATCCTGGCAGCAGTCAACAAATGTCTGCTGTGTTGTACGACAAGCGATACTATGGATTGAAGTGTGTGGGTTTCACTGAGAAAGGGAATAAGTCAGTGAAATGGGAGTATATCAAAGGATATGTAGACAGTTGTGTGTTGTTGCCAACATACAGATACTACACGTTATTGAGCAGCATGTTGAGTACATACTTGCGTCCTGCACGTGACAACTGGGTAGATGATGATGGAAGAGTGAGATCCAATTATCGTGTAGTTGGATCTAGGACTGGAAGATTAAGCAGTTCAGATCCTAATCTGCAAAACATACCAACTCCTGAGAAAGAACCAGGTACGTTGTTAGAGACACTCCCAATCAAGAATATCTTTACCCACACATGGGATGGTGGGTGTATACTTGCTGTAGACTACTCTGGCATGGAATTACGTGTCATGGCAAGTGTATCTGAGTGCGCTGGTATGATAGATGCATTGAATGATGGAGAGGACTTGCACTCATATGTTACTGAGTTGTTGCATAATGTAAAGCGAAGTGACTACACCAGTGAAGAATGGAAATCTATCAGATATCGTGGCAAGTGGGTGAATTGGACGTTGTTGTTTGGTGGCAGCTATTGGACATTGATGAGCACATACAACATAGAAGAGCAGGAAGCCAAGAGATTAGTAGCCACATACTACTCCCAGTTCCCGGAGATTCTAGAGTACAAAGAATACACCATTGCATATACCAGAGAACACGGATATGTTGAATCACCATTCGGTCGCAGACGCTACATGCCATACATAAATGATAGCAAACCAGCTAGGAGACATGCTGCTGAGCGTGCTGCTATCAATATGCCTATCCAATCTGCTGCATCTGATTTGTTGTTGTGTGCTTTGATAATGGTACAAGAAAAGATAGATGAGCTTGGATTGAAGTCATTGATAGTAAACACGGTGCATGACTCATTGGTGTTTGACGTGTATCCAGGAGAGTTAGAGATATTGGTTGGCATATGCAAAGATATGATGGAAGGTTTGGTTGTTGCAGCTCAATCCAGATTCCCAGATTTGGATTTCAGTTGGATACAAGTACCATTGGTTGTGGATATGGAAGTCGGAAGCCATTACGGATCGACGAGTGTATACAAGGAGTGAATGATAATGACACAACAACTTGGTAAGTATGAGTTTGATGTTGGCAGTGATGTATCAGAGTTGGATTTGGATGCACTGATCCCTATTTCTGATGATTTGAACAAAGAGTTCTCAAATCAAGCAGCCACATATGCGTATGTTGCAATGCTGGGTGCAAGGTCAGAAGCTGTGTGGCGTGATTCCAAGAATGAGTTAGAGAAGGCATCTGCCGTGGCATACAAGAGATCCCGAGAAAGATTGGAGGCAAACAATACCAAAGTCACGGAAAGTATGGTTAATTCAGACAAGTTGTTGCGACCAGAGTATATGGAGGCGGTTGAGTATGAGATAGGTTGTCATGAGCAATATTTGGTGTTTCGTGTGCTTACCAGGTCTTTCGAGCAAAGAGCTCAAATGTTGATCAGTTTGGGAGCTCATTTGCGATCAGAGGCAGAACAGACTGGGATGTTGATAGCTGATGTGAAGAGGAAGTTGCGAGATATACCCAAGAATGGTGTCGCACGTAATGGCAATGTTGATAGTAATGCTGGTTGATGTGCGGTTTTGTATTGTATACTAGAAAGGAGTGTGGCGTAATGGTTGACAAAAGGGACAAGTACAAGGCATTGCTTGAGAAGTTGGATACTATGAAGTTGGATCGAGGAGGATACTTCCGTCCCCAGGCAGGTCGGAACACTATCAGGGTGTTGCCCGGTGTGGGTGGGATGGATTTTTTCTTCGTCGAAGTGGGGCAACATCATTTGGATGATAAGACAATGTTTTGCCCTGCTGTGTGTTCTGGTGGTGAGCTCGAGTGTCCTATTTGTGAAGTACAGAATGAGCTCTGGACTGCTGGTGAGAAAGAGGCTGCAGACAGATTCCGTGTTTCTCGCAAGTTCTGGATGAATATCATAGATCGCAGTAATGAAGCGCAAGGACCTGTGATATTCACATCTGGTATCACGATATTTAGAGCAATAGCGGCATCGATATCAGATCCAGACTATGGTGATATCACATTGGTGGATGAAGGATTTGACATCAGGATTGATCGGGAAGGTGAAGGACTTCTGACCAAGTATCAATCTCGTCCGGTGAGGAATCCAAGTGTGTTGGGTGAAGAGGACGAGATTGAGGAGTGGTTGGATAATGCCACTGACTTGACTGAATTTGTCAAAGGGAAGTTGCTTGACTTTGATAGTTTGGCTGAGCAATCTGGTGTGGATATCTACTTCTCTGAGGATGAGGAAGAGGAGGAGGATGAGGAAGAGGAGGAGGAGGAAACACCTGAAGATGCCAGTGCTGCCATCCGTGGGCGAATGAATCGTCGCTCCAAGTCCAAGACTTCACGTTCCAAGCGTCAAGTTCGCAAGAAGTAACGACAGTTGTTGAGTGCCAGTGATGGTAATGATAATCTTGCCATCACTGGTGTTCATTGAGGATAATATGAGTGGTGATCAAGTATTGCATGTAGTATTGTCGCATATGTCTGTGCTTATGCACGCAGTTGAATCTAGACCTGCTGTGTTGTTGAGTAATGAGTGGCATATGAGAGTAAGAAAGTGCGCTGATGATGGTATACGGTCATGTGATGCATTGTTGGTGGCATTGCGTGAAAGAGACATACCTGCCAATATGCCCAACAAGACTGTCAGAAGAGCACTTCGTGCCATGAAACGCATGTTTAGATCAATTGCAAGATGGTCCAATAATCCATCTAATATGCGCTTGTTGAGACGCATGGTGTTGCGCATGGATGCGTCCAGAGTCGAGATGCATGGGTTGTCAGCTGTTTTGCATGACATATTGACAACTGGAGACGGCAGATGATAGCAGTGTATACAGCCAACATAGGTGACAAAACATTGTACGACCATATACAGAACTATCCTGTGTATAACACTGACAGCGATGAAGTCGAATACCACTACTATTACAGACCAGCATTGGACAGAGGCGAGCTCGACGAGGAGTGGATACAGCATGAGGTCGAGTTCAAGCCTGACGATGGTACTGGTGTTACACAACTGACAGGAAGATGGTATAAGTTGCATCCTTTTGACTTATTCGACGCTGAGTATGTCATTTGGGTGGATGCAAATGTCAAACTGTTGACTGATCCGGTGGATATTGTTGATAAGTATCTGCTTGCCACGAACGCAGACATAGCCACTATCAGTCATCCTGATCGTGACTCTGTGTACAAAGAAGCGAAACAGTGCATAGCATGGAATAAGGGAGACCCCGACAAGATAAGGCTGCAAGTGGTGCGTATGCATCTCACTGACTATCCTATGTCAGAGCATTGGCTGGCATGCAGTTTCATATTGGTGTGTCGCAATGTAAAGCGCATCAGACAGATGTATAGTTTGTGGTGGGACGATATAACAGAGTACAGCATACGAGACCAGATTAGCTTCCCATATGTGTGTTGGAAGTTGGGCATTGAGCCACATTGGATTCCTGGAAATCATTATGAGGGACCTGACTACAAACGCACTGCATTGCATTAGGATGGTACTATGCTAGACGAAGTAACAGTCGTAATTGTGACCCACAATACACTGCATTTGGTTAGCAAAACAGTCAACAGCTTTAGATCATTCTATCCTGGTGTGTCTATGTTGTTGATAGACAATGCATCCAAGGATGGGTCAACCAAATACATTAGAAGTGTTGCCAGTCGTAATGATAATGTTGACATGATCAAGATGTATGTTAACATAGGCCATGGCCCAGCTATGCATATTGGATTTGAGACTGCAAACACACGATATGTGTTTACATTAGATTCTGACACTGAGACGATTAAGGACAGATTCATCGAGAAGATGTTGTACGAATTTGCCACGAATCCGAGGCTGTATGCCATTGGATGGCTCAGGATGGTGAATGGTAATGGTGTATCAGCTGGTACTCCGAAAGACCCTGAGAATTACACCAGATACATTCATCCATATGCAGCTATGTGGGATAGGAAGAAATACTTCAGTTTGCCATCGTTTGAACACACTGGTGCGCCATGCAATAGGAATATGGCACACGTTAAAGACACAGAGTGGGTGGTGCAAAACTTCCCAATCAAAGACTACGTGAAGCATTTGATAGCAGGTACGAGAAGGATGTGGGGTGGCAGTTGGGAAGCGAAAGGTGCACCGTCCAAGTGGAGTGCTGATAGGCACTATCCAATTTGATAGGAGATGTAGAAATGGCTGCAAAAGAGTATCCGGTGGTGGCAATACTTATCCCAACATACAAAAGACCAGTCGTAGTGTGTGATGCGATAGGTGCGCTGTTGCAAAATCTCAAATACAGTGGTAAGTTCATATTCTTGCTTGGAGTGGATGGTGGGTGGGAAGACACCAAAGATTGCATCATTGACAGGATCAAGAACAAGTGGACTGGTGTAGATTTGCCAGATGATGCGAAAGAAGGTGATCACGTCATTAGGTTGTTGTTTGGCCCACGTATATTTGGCAAAGGTCCACAAGGGCTGGGTGCTAATCTCAATATGTTGATCAAGTATGCAACTACAGTGTGTGATTGTGATTTGATGTTGCAGATGGACGATGATCACATTTTGAACAAGCCATTGTATTTAGATAAGCACGTCAAACATTTGTGTGATAATGATAATGCTGGATGGATCAGACTTATGGGGATTGGAGCTCACACATATCGTGCTGTGCTCAGAGGCATATATTGGTATGTAGAGTGGGCTGTAGCTGGTCCATATGGTTTATACATACCATCTAACAGGCCACATCTCAAACATCGCAGATTTCATGACTACTATGGAATGTATCCAGTGAATGTTTCATTGGGAAGTACAGAAGAAAACTTTTGCCACAAGTGCATGGACAAGGCCAAGGCTAATGAGGATGAACCAGGCCCATTTGTGTTGATACCACTAGAACATCGTCATGAGCATGGGTGGGATCACGTTGGTAAGTCGTGGCAAGGAAGAGAGTAGCATTGATGAAGGAGATGTACCTGTGTGGGAATACACACCAGAAGAATCAGTAAGAATAAGCAGAATAAACTTTGGGCATCACGTAAACAAAGATGGCTATCTTATACCATACGAACAGCCGTCTGGCGAAGTGATCGCTAAAGCCAAGTTGGTGCTAACAGAACTATTCGCGTTCTTGGATAGGTTGGACATTGAAATCGTTGCAGACTCAGAGCAGAATGTTGTAGCAATACACATTGAATCTGTAGGGAGTGGCAGTGCATGGACTGCAGACTACAGCGATAGGCATAATGCTGTAATTGCTTTCAATGGCTATCGTGCTGGAACGCTGAAACTGATGGAGTGAGAAAGAGTAGCAGTAGACTAACATTGCGGTTTTGTATTATACACTATAGAGGAGTACATAATGTATGCGTTGGAAGAGTTGAGTATTGAAGTTACAAATGAGTGCAATTTGAGTTGTATCCATTGCTCCAGTGGCAGCACACCAAAGAGACTCAAGAATGAGTTATCAGGTGAAGAGCTGATCAGATTGATTCATGAGGCCAGAGAATTGGGTGCCACTGTGCTGAGCTTGTCAGGTGGCAATCCGTTGTTGTTGTCAGTTGCAAGTGTGCCTAGTTTGGCTATATTTGCATTGCAACAAGGATATGAGAAGGTTTTGGTATACACTACAGGGCACAATCAACATGGAAATACTATTGATTTGTGGCCTTTTGTGCATTCAATGTGTAATGTAGGATTGGACTATGATGGCACTGTAGTATGGATAGTATCTATGCATTCCCATCAACCACAAGTCAATGATATGATAATGAACAAGAAAGGTGCATTGGATGATATTGTTGCCAGTGTTAAGTGGTTGGTTGCCAATGATCAAGCAGTAGAAGTGCATATGGTGCCTATGAAGCCAAACTTTCGACACATCCCACAAGTACGTGACCTGTGCGCTGATATTGGTGTCAGAAGGTTAAGTTTGTTAAGATTTGTGCCACAAACCAGAGGATATGTTAATCGTGATATACTTGGCATGACAGTAGAAGAATTCGTTGAGATGCAACGGATGTTTATGGATCTGATGAATGATAATGATCATCCTGTGGATGTGCGTCTGGGTTGTCCCATAGATTTCCGTCATACAGTGGATGACAACATAGTTGATAAGATCAAACCGTGTCATGCTGGAAGTGATTTGATATTGGTTCGTCCAGATGGTGCTGTGCATCCGTGTGCTGCTTGGAAGAGTCTCCCAACTGATAGTGATGTAAGGAAACATTCACTAAAAGATATTTGGGATTATGGTGAGACATTTGTAGCCATTAGAGCATACTTGGACAGTGGATATAAGAGTGTGCCTGGGTGTTCTGGATGTATTGCGGTTGATTCTTGCAAGACTGGTTGTCCTGCACAGCGTCTGCATGCATATGGCAAGAGTCTGAACGATTTGTATTCTATGTGGTCTGATCCATTGTGCCCTGTCGGATTGAAGGATGGATGATGGCTAGAAAGTTTGCTATGCCACCAAATGATAACAGATTGTTTACCAAGTCTGGCAAGTCAATAGTCACAAAATCGTTGTCATTGCAAGATCGCGTAGATGTTGACTTGGATAGTTTGCATCCAAGGGTGCTTGTGTCTGTTGGTGTTACTGTGAGTGAGAATTGGAACAGTATGAAAATGTCACGTGGCATAGAAGTAGATGTGCCAAATGACACTGACATAGACACATTTGTTGGTGTGGTGCAAGATTGGTTGCTAGATATCATAGGAGATAGCTTTGAAAGCATTGGAGTTCCTGAAGAGCGCCAGCAAGGCAAGTAACAGACTCACTCTTTTGTCGGATGAAAATGCGCTCAGCAAGGTCAAGTATTGGATACCAACTGGTTGTCCTCCACTGGATCACATAATGGGTGGAGGTGTACCAGTCGGCAGAACAATGGAAGTCTACGGTGACACATCCACTGGCAAAACAGCCATTGGGGCATCCATATTGGCTGGTACACAGGATATGGGTGGTGTAGCTGTGCTCTTGGATACTGAAACTGCTGTCGATGAAGACTTCATGTCTATCCTGGGCGTAGATGTGGATGAACTCATTTACAGCAATCCAAACACAGTAGAGGATGTGTGGGATGACATACTAGCAGTTATAGATGCTAGAAATCAAGTTGCTCCAGAATCATTGCTAACCATTGTATGGGATTCTGTAGCAGCCACATCCTCAGAAGAAGAATTGAAGAAGTTGCGAAAAGAGGGTTTGGGAGGCAGTACAGTTGCTACACATGCTAGACAAATCTCTAAGATGTTCAGAGCAGCAAAGGGATTGATGGCCAGTGAAGCAGTGGCATTTGTGGCAATAAACCAAACCAGATCCAAGATAGGCGTGATGTTTGGAAGCAATGTCACTACCTTCGGTGGCAAGGCGATTGGCTTCTATTCATCTGTAAGGTTGGAACTCACCAGTGTGTCTCCGTGTAGGGACAATAATGATAATGTCATTGGAGTAAACACACGAGTTAAGGTAGCAAAGAGTCGTGTATCCAAACCATTTGGCAAGTGTCGCATACCAATACGATTTGATGTTGGTATTGATGAGGCAGAGTCCGTGTACATGTGGATCAAAGATAGAAAGTTGGCCAAGGTGAAAGGATCGTGGACGAAGTTGATGGTGGGTGGCAAGGAATTGTCGTTTCAGCACAGTGGATGGGATGATATGTATTGGGATAACAGAGATGCTATCCTAGAATTGTTGTTTGGAGGTGAATGATAATGTCTGACACTGAGATGAGAGAGAAATTGGCAGCACACGCGCACAAGATGTGGTCTGGTTGGATGATTTACATGTTCTCCAAGTGTGTGCATGACAATGGGGATGGTTCAGTTACGATGCCAGCTTGGGCTGTAAGCAGGTGGGAGCGACAAATGCGTACACCATATGCTAATCTGCCAAAAGATGAGAAGAATAGTGATCGCATAGAAGCCGATAAGATTTTGGCGATATTGGGTGAATGATGCATTTGCTAATAGATGCTAATAACATAGCACACCGTGCCAGACACGTGTATGAGTTGTCATATCAAGGGAAAGATACCAGTGTGTTGTATGGTGTATGCCGAATGATAATCTCGTTGTTAGAGAAGCACAAGCCGACCAGTGCAATCATGTGTTGGGATGGAGGCGCACCCGACTACAGATCTAAATTGGTTCCATCATACAAAGCTGGTAGACACAAAGATGATCCTACATATGTTGGTTTTATTGCTCAACTCATTGAGTTGCAACGTGTGTTGGCTATGACTGGTATGTTGCAAGTGCGAAGACGTGGTATAGAAGCCGATGACTTGATGTATCACGCGTCCAGGATGATAGATGATGATTGTTTGATAGTCACAAATGATGCTGATTTGTTGCAGGCTGTGAATGATAATGTTCACGTATTAAGTGGCGACAAAGAGATCGATCCGTACAGGTTTGAGGAAAAGTATGGATTTACAGTAGACAAGTTTGTGATGGCCAAAGTATTGCAAGGGGATGGCAGTGATAACATTCCTGGAGTACATGGTATTGGACCAATGACAGCTGCCAAATTGGTGGCAGGCAAAACCGTGTACGATAATGCAACCCCAGCTATACTCAAGAAATTGAAGAAGTTCATATCATCTGGTGCATACAATCGTGCATACACTGTAGTTGATCTCAGTCTAGACCTTTGTGGTGCCAGAATGGCATTATTGGATGCCGAGTGGTATAGATATACACGCAAATTTGATCAATGGTGCATATCAAATGGTTTTGTATCACTGCTTGAAGGTAGAGGATTATCTGCTACATTTGGCAAACTGAAGAAGCCAGCTATAAAGTATGATGATACAGCCGTACCACGAATTTGGCAGCATAGGAGATATCCAGATGTCAGGAAGGAAGTCTCGCAGCAAGGGCAGTAAGTTTGAAAATGTCATAGCAAAGGCATTGACAAAGCAATTGATGGTGAAGTTTAGGCGCACACCTATGTCTGGTGGTTGGGCTCATGGATTCAAAGAAGTCGCTGGTGACATAGTGTGTGTTGAGCCTGACAAATACAAGCAATTATATGGCCACAACTTCAACAGCACATACTGTATTGAATGTAAGAATGTTGAAGGATGGAGACTAGAAACACTGTTTTCTGGCAATGATACATGGATTAGAAGTTGGTGGGCACAAGCAGTGCGCCAATGCACCTCAGATGACATGCATCCTGTGTTGGTATTTTCCAAGAATAGAACACCTGTATTCACTGCAGTAAGATGTGAATTCCTTTTGATCCCGTCAAATTGTGTTGAATACATTAGCGTCAATGTGTGTGGTGAATGGTTGACAATTATAAGTTTTCCAGACTTCTTAGAGATATTATCAGACAATGATGCTGTTTGATTTGCGGTTTTGTATAGTAGTGGTACAATAACAATATCTTGGGAGGTTGTATGGCAAAGAAGAAGGTTAAGATAACAACTGCAGATGACGCCATCGATAATGGCGTTGGTAAAATCACTCAGATTGTAATTGATTCTGAAGAATCTGATGATTGGATTCGTTCTCTGGAAGGATACAGGGAGTCTGAGGCAGCCATTCATGATGAACTCTCAAGGAAGTATGGTACCGGACAAAGCTCTAGCGAGTAATGATAATCTCCCTGTAGTCATACCTGATACATCACCTGAGACTGAGATTGTTCGTGATGGTGATGTGTTGTGGGTATGCTACGATGGCACACGCATATGTGAGTTAGGCAGAAAGAAAGCACTGCCGGATGCATATGTGCATCACGAGGCGGGATACTCCGTTGGTAGATGCAAGTTGATAAAGGCCAATGGTGACAGATGCAAGAATCCAGTACGACCTGGGTGGAAGGTGTGTCGCTCGCATGGAGCAGGTTATCGTGATAAGCCAGGTGGGTTGAATAACAAGCAAATTGTCAATGGCAAGTACGCTAATCATTTGCCAGCGAAGTTGCTGACTGCATATGAAGAATTCGTAGAAGACCCTGACATAGTGTCAATGCGAAACGAGATGGCACTGTTGGATGCCAGAATCATAGAGTTGGTAGATACCATAGGCACATCTACATCAGAGGACGCGTGGTTTTCTGTAAGACGTGCGTGTGGTGTGCTTGGCAAGAAGGATATCTATGAAGAAGATGTAGAAGAAGCAGTAGGGTTGCTTGGCAATGCGCTTGTCTATAATGATAATGATGACAAGGTTTGGAAAGATCTCATGAATGTCATCGATAACAGACGGAAATTGGCTGAAACAGAGCGCAGACGAATAGTCGATGCCCAGCATACTATGACATACGAACAAGCGAACATGATAATCTCATACATGATGACCTCCATACGTACTCATGTTGAGGATCCAGAAATATTGCGTGCAATCAGTGAAGACATGCGCAGATTGGATATGTAATGATAGCATGGAAAGGTTTTTCTGAGAGTTCTGATTTGAAGAGGTCGTTGTCTATAGCATCCAAAAGTCTTGGTGTTCCTGTCAGTATGTTGGAGTACGAGAAGGGTGGTGGATGCTTGAAGGTGCGTGTCAAACCAATCCTTGGTGAGCATGACTTCATCTCATTTGATTGTTGGATGCAGCGGATGTACTTCCCTCCAAATACACGTGACAAGTATTGGGATACATATTATGACGAAGGATATGATGCATATTTGAGAGTGGCATATCCTGATATTTGGGCGCCTGCAGATATGACATTCAAAGAAGCCAAGGCATGGGCGGTTGTCGACTATGAGTGGCATAGGATAGAAGATGCAATGGGTTCCAAAGCATCCCCAGAGTCCTTGGAGCACTTCCTTGAGGGCAATCGTATAGTAACCCCAGTTAGACCCTATCAGAATAAAGAACGGTTGCAACGGCTGAAAATTGCTCTTGGCAGTTCAGGTGTGTTGGTGTGGGTTGAAGTTGGTGGACGTTTGTGTATCTTCGTGAATGATAATGATGACATAGTACCTGTTTTGATGTCACACAGTGCTTGTGAGATATTGGATGACACATTTGGAGGGTTTGGATAGAGGGAATATGCATAGACAGCTTGAGCCATTTTGCATATATCGCAATGTTGAGACAGGTGTGACATCATCCGACTTACGGACAGTGTTGCCAAAGCAACTTACTGTCTTGTCTAAATATCGGCGACTGATTTGGCAAAATGGTGGTAACACACTATTCCGTGGGATTGTAATGTTGCCATTGCGTGAATCATTGGATAGTGAAGGATTGGCACTGTTTGACATACCAATCGGCACCAGGGAAATGAGCTATGGTGAGTATTTGCAGGCAATGGTTGAAGAGCTCAGAATCACTGTGTGGAATACGTGGGATCCTGAGAAATTCCACGTAGTCTGGCACTCTGGTGGATATGATAGTCGGATTATGAGTGCGGCGATTTGTGATCTGTTTGGTCCAAATATTGATAATGTGTTGTTCATTTGCTTTGGCAGTGAATGCAATGTATCTAAACAAATACTAGAAGCCGAAGGTTGGCCACGTGACAGATTTGTTGCGCTAGATGTTGATTGGATAATTGACCACAATACAGATATGCATGATATGGGACGTTGGATCAATGGTGTGACACTACAGTCACTTGCCTTCAACCATCTGACAATTGAGTATTTGCAATCACTTGATCTCATTCCGAATAATGATAATGTGATTCAAATCTACAATGGACGTAGTGAGGCATTGAAGGGTGCTACAATGCCAGATGGAAGCAAAAGGAATTTGGAGTTCTTTTGTAGACAAGGATATTCCACATGTTTGGCAATTGCACAATACAAATCATCTGATGTTGTATTTCCTTTCATGTCATATGATGTAATCAGGTTGGCGTTGGAGTCGAGTGTGAGAGTCAATTGGTGTGGTCCGGAAGACATAGCACGAGCAAATTGGCGACGTGACATTAGTGTGTTGCTTGATGAGAGATTAGCAGGCATCCCATACGCGACACTGAAAATTCCATCAGCCAGTCAACAACAGGTAGAGCGCATGCGAAGTAACTATTCACAAGCGTGGTATGGTCAACACATTTGGCCTGATGCATTACGCAATGTTCATAGTTGCCATATGGATATGCATCTATGGTGGGGAGCATTCAGTGCAGCAGCATTGTGTGGGGCACTGATAGAAGAAGGGCACGAATTGCAAAAAGGATAGGCCATGAATGACAAGGAACCTGATATCCAGGTATTCAGCAATACATTAGGGTACGAGGAATTGCAAGCAGTTGAAAAGGCATTCTCTTCGAGATGGCTTGGCAAAGGCAAAGAGTCTGATGCATTTGAAGCTGAATTTGCAAAACACCTTGGTGTGAGTGATAATGTCCTACTCACTAATTGTGGCACCAGTGCACTCTACATCATGCTTCGAGCACTTGGTATTGGTGAAGGTGATGAAGTGATAATCCCAACTATCCACTTTGTGGCATGTGCCAGTGCTGTGATAGATGTAGGTGCCATACCAGTGTTTGCGGACGTTGATGAGCACACATTGAATTTGTTGCCGTCAGAAGTGGAGAGACTAAGTTCGGGACGCACAGCTGCCGTGCTTCTGAATCACTATGGTGGGCATCCAGCTAGATTGGGTGATATCAAGTCTGCTACCAGATATGCTGATACATTGATACTTGAGGATGCAGCAAACGCTGTAGCATCAACATATTATGGCGCTTCATGTGGCACATGGGGTGATGCTGGTGTTTGGTCGTTCGATTCGATGAAAGAATTGGTGATGATTGATGGCGGTGCACTGTGGTTATTCAATTCTGATGCTGTTGAGAGAGCTAAATCTCTCCGCTATTTCGGGATGAAGTCGAAACAGCGGAGTGGCATTGAGGCACTGGCATCAGGCAGCAAGAGATGGTGGGAATTTGATCTAGACACGACGTCCGGTAGATTCATCAATAATGACGTACACGCTGCAATTGGACGAATCCAACTTGAGAGATTGCCAGGATTCATAAACACCAGACGTCAAGTGTGGGACATATACCAAACTGAGTTGGCAAATGTTGGTGATTTGGTATTGCCGCCTGAACCACTGTCAAATTGTACCAGCAGCTATTATATGTATTGGGTACAAACTGATGAGCGAACCGAGTTGGCAATGTACCTCAGTAAGTGTGGCATTTACACGACGTTTCGATATTTCCCATTGCATCACGTTACATACTACAAATCTCATGCCGTCTTGCCAAATGCAGATCGAGTTGCAAAGAGGACGTTGTGTTTGCCAATTCATCAAAACATGTGTGTCAATAAGGTAGATCGCGTGATTGATGCAGTAAGGAGATTTTACGGACAATGAAACGAGCGATTATCATTACACCAACTTTGGATATTGTAAGTGCGGCAGCCACCTGTGCAAAGGCACAACAATCTGCTGGCTTTCCTTGTGGCATAATCCTTGTCGCTGAGGAAGTCAAGCGAGGGGGAGTGATTCCGACGAATGCTGGAATGGTGGCGGCATTAGCACAAAATCCAGACTACATCGTACATCTGAACGATGACGCACACATTACACAGGAAGGTTGGCTTGCCAGAATGGTGGAGGTGCTAGAAATGGATCCACTCTATGGACTGGCGGCTGCGACTGGGCCGTGTAGGTCATTGCCACAGTCACAAGGGTGGGAGGGAATGGAGAAAGGCATCACGGTTGTGGACCATCCGTTGGCGAATTTCTGTCAGGTTGTCAAGACCGAGGTGTGTAGGCAGGTGGGGTTGTTCGATACCAACCTGATTCACTATTGCGATGAGACTGACTTTTCGAGACGAGCACGGGTGTTGGGTTGGAAAGAAATCTGGGTACAGGATGTGTATGCGCACCACGATTGCCCCCCGAAGATTGGGAAATGGTGGTCGCACGATATGGCATACTATGAGAAGAAATGGAAGAAATGATAATGTCTAGTCGGTGCATTATGGTATTGAGCACATTGCGATCTGGTTCATCGTGTGTGTCTGGGGTATTACACAGGCTCGGTGTTGATATGGGAGCTGGACATTTTCAGCCAGCTGATAAGAACAACCAGACTGGGTACCATGAAGACCTGCGCTGGTCAGCTATTACGAAGCGCATTACAGGTGGGCGATATTATCATGACGCATTCCAGCCAGATGAGATACCGATAGAAGCATCCAGTCAGTATTGGGGGTTGACACAGCAAATGCTAACTCGGGAGATATGGGGAATCAAGAGTCCCCGAATGGCGTTGGTCGCTCATTGGATTTGGCCATACTTGGACGACTGCCGGATTGTGGTCATGCATCGACAGCGTGAGCAGTCCATAGCCAGCCTGATGAGGCACAGCAAGATTGGCTATTCGCCACAATATCGACTGACAAAGGACAAGGCAGCCAAGATTATTGATCTACACCTCGAGGCTGTTCAACGGAGACTGAAAGAGTTCAATGGTACGACACTGTGTGTACCATACAGCGAACTTTTGATTCACCCACAGTTGGAGTTAGGGAGATTGGTAGACTTCTGTTTTGTTGGTAAAGAACACCTGACACCAGGTGCAGAGAAGATACAGGCGGTGGCAAAGTGGATTGATCCGGCATTGGATCACCATGATGGAGGTAGTTGAAATGAAATTCAAAGGCATAGGTAGATTAAAAGCCAAGAGGAAGGGTGGCACAGGTTCTGGCAACTTCGGTCACCGAGGACGTCCTGGTTTGGTTGGGGGATCTGGTGAGGGTGGTCCTGGTGAGGTTGGTGGATCTGACCCCGAGAGCAGTGCTGTTTGGAATCAACCACCAAAGGGATGGAAAAAGGTGGAGGAACCGATAAAAGGAAAGAAGGTGGCCACTGGGTGGCACAGGCAACACGACAATAAAGGACGTCAAGCGCATGTTGCTGCTGCAGTGAGCACGCGTGATAGAGGTGCATATATTTTGAAGATTGATAAGTTGAGACGTGGTTGGCAAGATAAGTGGACATGGATCCAAGTCGGTTTTAGACAATATGACTCACTTGATGATGCTATTGCTGAAGGTGATAAATATGTACGCAGTGGCAGGTCTTCGATCAAGTTCTAGATCTCGATAGGATTTAGGTAAAGGTACAATTGTACTAGCAGAGAATGATAATGACACTCAATAGAAGTATTGCAAGTCCAACTGATGCGTTGTTAGAAGGTGCCAAACCGATTGGTTCTGTAGCATCACGCATACTCGATGATTGGGCCGATAGATTAGTTGACAAAGAATTGGCAGTTATGACAACGCAGGAATACAATGATCCATCCGATTGGATATCTACAAATTTCTATGTAGATAGACCACGCAATATGCAAACGGCTGCGATGCTCAAACCTGGGCCAATCAGACTGGCTGAGTATCAAAAGCGAATCGTGGATGAAGCATTAAGCAGAGATTCTGATGGCAAGCTCAACTACACTACCATACTTTGGAGTGAGCCAAAAAAGTCTGGTAAGACAGCACTTGCTGCTGCTGTTGGTATGTATATGGCAATGACCAACAAGGCAGGGAATATCTATTGTCTAGCAAACGATGGTAAGCAGTCACAGGATAGAATATTCAATGCAATGTCTAGATGCATATCATTGCATAACAAACTAGGTGGCATGTTTTTGGGGCAAAAGGCCACATACTCCCCTCCTCTAATCAAATTTCCTAATGGTACCAGAATTGAGGCACTGCCGTGTGATGCTGCTGGTGAGGCTGGTGCTGAGCCATTATTGACAATCTGGTCGGAGATGTGGGGATATGCGCAGAAGCACAAAGAGCGTATTTGGACTGAAATGACAATCCCACCTACATTGTATGGCTATGCTATGCGATGGGTTGAGTCATATGCTGGATACAGAGACGAATCAAACACGTTGTGGACTCTGTACAATCAAGGTGTCAATAATGGGACAAGGCATCCGAAATTCCCTAATCTTCCTGTCTACTACAATAAAGACACCAAACAATTGTCATATTGGAGCGAAGAGCCAAGGATGCCGTGGCAAGAGGAGTCATACTATCGTGCAGAGAGGGGATTGCTAACACCTAATGAGTTCGCACGCATCCATCGCAATCAATGGGTTACCAGTACATCATCTTTGTTTGATGACATATTGTATTGGGATCGTTGTGTTGATAAGTCGGTGGCGTTCTTGCCTCCAAAAGGAAGTATGATCCCTTTGATAATCGCTCTCGATGCTGCATACACAGGCGACTGTTTCGCTATGTATGTTGTATCACGGCATCCAGATGATACATGGGATGAGGTCCATCCTCGTGTGGTTAAGCGATTCAGCAAAGCATGGAAGCCAGCAAAAGGGCAAAAGCTAGACTTCAGCAAAACGGTTGAACCAATGGTCAGGATGTTTGCCGAAGATTACAACGTATTCAGGGTGGTGTACGATCCATACCAATTACATAAGATGTGTACTGATCTCAGAAACGATGGAATTCCCACAGAAGAATTCCCTCAGATGGGATTAAGGGCACGAGCCGATAAGCAGTTGTATGATATGGTGATACATAGGCAATTCTCCCACGATGGTGATGAAGATGATAGAGACCACGCTATGCATGCAGCCAGGAAAGATGATGGCAAGCATATGCGAATCATCAAGAAAGTGACAGACAAGCCAATTGACTTGATTGTGGCAGCCAGCATGGCAGTATACAAATGCCTACGGTTGAACATGTGAGGTGATGTAATGAAAATCAGTGCCAAAGTCAAAAATATCAAAATCAAAGTCGGCGGCAAAATTGAATTGGCAGCCAAAGGTGGTGAAGGATCTGGTAACATAGGCCATCGTGGACGTCCTGGTAAAGTTGGTGGTTCTGGTGAAGGTGGTCCCACCACACCCAGCACTGCAAAGCAACCTGCCACAAAGAAACCTGCCACAAAGAAAGGTGGGTTGAATGTTGGAGACACTTTCGTTCTGGATGGGCGAACAGGTACGATCACTCGTGAAAATGATATTGGCAGTATTTTCGTGAAATATGATGATGGTGATGTTAATTGGATCCCGAGAAAAAAAATAGCACGCAAAATAGCAGAACAGTCAGATGCCAAAACAACCGCACCACAGAAGTCTGATATAGACAACAGATTTGCTGATGTCGTGCGTAATGGACGACCTGTCAGACTGTATCACTCGACACCAAAGGAATTTCTTGCATCAATCAAAGAACAGGGAATCTTAGCCAACGATGCCATAAATAGCAAAGATGTTGACGAAGGTGTGTATTTTACATCAACTAAAGAGTCTGGATTTACATATGCTGGAGGATTTGAACATTCAGCTGTTATAGAATTCAGTATACCAAAATCTGAGTATGATAAGGTGGTATATGATGACTATGACAGCAAGGTGTATGGTGCACAACACTCATACATTATAAGCAGAAACATACCACCTGAGTGGATAACTGGTGTATATATATCTAGTGATTGGGGTGATGATATTGGGCCATTCATCAAATCGAAAGAAGGAACCAGAACTGGATATATGGTGGTTGTGTTTGAAGATAAATCCAAACCAACTATTCAACCAGTGCGTGTGGACCAGGCAAAGAAGATAGACGAAAGGTGGTCAGCCGTAAGTTCTGGCAGTGGTGGTATGCTTATATATCATGGCACATCAGCAAAGATTGCTGACATCATCAGTAAAGAAGGTTTGAGAGCATTCGATGGTGAAGACAGACCTCCATCTGTGTATTTTGCCATTGATTATGGGACAGCACAAGAATACGGAGAAGGAAGTCCCAGTGATTTTGAGACATATGCAATTGTGGAATTTGTGATACCACAATCTTCCCATGCTGATGTAAAGTTCGACAAGGTTGATTGCAATATGTTCGGCCAGGAAAATGATTATCGCATAGAAGGGGATATCCCGCGCGATTGGATAAGGCGAATTGAAGTCTATGACATGGATGGGGATGTGTTGCGCAGGGCAAAAGAATTCACTGGTGGCACCTGCTATGCTGTTGTGTTCATAGATAGTCCCAAAGAGACAAATAATGATAATGAAAATCAGAGTCAAGAAGAAAGGCAGTGCTAAATCTGGGAATTATGGTCATGCAGGAAGACCTGGTTTGGTAGGTGGTTCTGGTAAAGGTGGTGCAACAACCACAATAAGTCCAGAAGCAGATTATCTGGTGCGAGTCATTGCTGAGGATACAGTTGCATGGCAAGAATTGACAGAGCCAGGAAGTTTCTTCGACCAGATGGTTGAGGGCACTGTTGGTGAGTATGATATGTCATCAGGGGAGTATATAGCAGCAGTGGATGCTAATTTAGATGGCATTCTAGCAGATTGCCACGTATGTATCAGAGTGCCACACAGAATACTCAGCAAGATATTGGATGAAGGCAGGATAAAATCACAATTTGAGACCGGGACTTCCGAAGGCATATATAATCCTGATTTGAGGATACGCCATGAAGAAAAATCGATGGGTGTCCCTGTTGACATAGAACCTGCTGCCAGACCGATATATGGGTATTTGACAAACACATCCGACGGACAAATGTCATTGGATAATGGTTCATTGGAACAGTATGGTGATGTTGCCATAGTTTTGAAGGATGGTATAAGAGAACGTACTACGTGGTTGGAAAGTGATAGTTTGGATATGAATTTGATTATAACACGAAGTGTGCCATCCCCTGTCAACAATCCTTCAACATATTCCTTGCGAGGTGTAACAATCATGCAAGATGTGTTGTACGATACAGATCCTGGGGGCAAGTTGGGTGCTACTACGACACCAGATTTTGGACATACATCAGAAGAAAGAGGAGCGGTTGTCGGATATCGTGATTACAGCTATTGGGAGGCACAAATACATGGTGGTGTCAATGTGTCTGATATTGATAAAGTGGTGTTTTGGGAGCAGCCATCTGCCAGATCTGCAGACAAGTTGAGTGACGCAAACATTCCATATGAAGTAGTTAGGAAATCAGAATGAATTCTAAACAGAAAGTGATAGCAACAAGAGGAGATTACCTGTTAGTTGCAGTTAATGATAATGATGGACAGGTGATCAAAGACGATGGCTCGTTTGAAGGTCCAGTGCATCTCATTGACTCAATACTAGCACGTGGGTACTGGGATATGTTAGACGAACCTGGGCAGTTGAGTGCATATGTCAAATCCTTGAATGATAATCCTACTATCATATTCAAGAAGAAAGGTAGTGCTAAATCTGGCAACTACGGACATCGTGGAAGGCCTGGTTTGGTAGGTGGTTCTGGTAAAGGTGAGTTGGGTGGTTTGGCTGGTGAAGGTTATGAGTTCACTTCTGGTACTGAGAACAAACCAAAAGATGCCAGATACAGGCGCATAACTGCATTGCTCAACAAGACAGTTATGAAGCGTCTAAAAGTATATAATCTTGATACAGGTGAGTATGACATAGTTGACAAAGTTGCCAAAGACAAGATCAGTTGGAAGAGTGTGGGATACGACTACAATATGCGTGGTTATATCAAAGACGGTATTGTAAGGGATTTGTGTAAAAGGATGGGTCTGGATCCTGATGACAAAGATCAGTATGAGACAGTAAATGCATTGATAAAACAATGGCAACAGACTGCCAATGATACAAATATGCGATCACTTGCCATACAACAAGCTGCTACAAAAGAATTTGGTATCCCATTGAGTGCTTGGCAACAAGAGAAAATAGATTACATAGCAGAACATTACTCCATTGGTCTGGCGAGCAAGCCATTACCAGGCTGTGATGAGACACATACACGCAACTTCCTGCGTGCTATGTATGACAATACTCAAACCCAATTACGTGATGCTGGCATTGGTCCAGATGACGTGGTGATGCTTTTCAGAGGGACGTCCATGTCAGCGCTGAGAGATGAGGCAGGGGCAGGTTTGATACCAGATAGCAGTGGCTATTTCTATGGTACATCCAGTATTGGCTACAAGTCCGTAGGGCAGTCATACGACTACTCTGGAAGTGCTATGGAAAGTTGGTCTGCAGGATCTTCTGGAGCAAAGCAATTTGCACATGCACTTGATGCAGTAACATTGAGAATGTATGTACCAGCAAGGGATATCATTGGCACTTCTCGCACAGGTTTTGGTTGTATCAATGAGGGAGAGGTTGTAATTGCTGGCTCAGCTGAAGGTCACAGAGTAACAGTGTACTCATACAAAACTGATATTATGGCACATAAGTCCTTGAATGATAATCTTACCATCAAAGTCAGAGTCAAGGGCGGTGCTGGCTCTGGTAATTTTGGTCATGCTGGACGTCCTGGCTTGGTTGGTGGTTCTGGTAAAGGTGGTGGGTTGTTAGTGGATCACCAATTCTCATTTTGGAGCGACCTTATCATCTTCGGTGTCGGTGAGTCAGACATATCAGGGGCAGATATTGAGATGCCCATCAATAATTTGCTATACAAACCAATCGAAGCAGCAGGTATTGGATGGCGGTCTGTTGAGTTGGATCCTGGTGTGGTAGTCTCAAGTGGTGCTGCAGGGGAGATCAAAGACAACATCGTCAGAAAGTTGTGTGTTGACATGGGGTTGGATCCTGAAGATGCATCTCAGTATGACAAAGTCAACCAAATGATAAAACAGTGGTCTTACACAGCCAATGATGGTGACTATTCAGCATTGTGTTTGCAAGAGTCTGCTGCCAAGGTTTTGGGAATTGAGTTGAGTGATTGGCAACAACAAAATCTAGATAGGATTAGAGAACACAATCAGTCAACCGTCGCTGGAACATCCTTTTTGCAAGTCATCGATGATCGTGCCGAAATACGGGAAAGTTTTATCAAGGCCATGTATGAAAATACTCAGGCTCAATTACGTGAAGTTGGCATTGGACCTGATGATTACATAGAATTGTATCGTGGCACTACTATAGATGCACTACGCACTGCTGATGGAAAAGATGTATTTGAGGCAGCAGGTGTAGAAACTCCGACAAGCAAATATGGTGATGATTGGAGTAAAGCACAAGTCGGATCTGCAAGCGACTCTGTTGGACGTGATTATGAGTATCATGGCAATGCTATAGAAAGTTGGAGTGCATCACGAGACACTGCTTTGGAGTTTATGGAAGGAGACTATGATGATGTGGTGTTGATGATGTATGTACCAGCCAAGAATATTGTGTCAACAGCACGTACTGGTTTGGGGTGTCTCAATGAAGCAGAGGTAGTGATAGTTGGTAACACACCTGGCATACAGCATGCATATGTTACCGATTGGGGTGGTGAGTACGAAGAGCACTCAAACTACGAACACGAGTACAATCCACTTGATACTAGTGACTACGATGAACACGATCCAGAAGAATCTGATGAATACCCACACGATCCTTCGATGCTCTACTGAATGATAATCTGAAAGGAGATGCTACCATGTCTGAAGAACAGAATCTGTTATCGAATGATGCGTTTCAAGTTGTAAAGAGTTCACATTCTGCCACTGTGTTTCCGCTGAATGGTAATCCGTACATGGGTGTATTTGACAACATCTTGAACTTCTATGCGTGGCATGCGTGGCACAGGCACGGTTGGAATGCTGATGTGTTTGCATATGATCCTGGGAACAAGCAAGGATACACTCAACCAGAGGTCAAGATCATGAAGATACATGAGTATCCTGAGCGTGTGATTCCTGGGTATGAGACTTCGATGTCCATATTCAAATACTCTGGTGTGTTTGATAGCGGATTCTACCAGACGGTGGGTGGTTTGTTGAAGGGTGACAAAGTCACTGCTTTCGCAGAAGCACATGCTTGGTCTAATGATAAAGATGGCCCTGAGCCACATGATGGGTTGTATTCAGAAGGCCCTGGCTATGCAGCTGGTTATCTGTTAGACAATGAAAGTCCTCCATATGGGACGTTGGATGATTGGAGAAACATTACGTTCAAGGTTGGCATTGATCCTTTCGGTGGTGCGGATCCATTAGCCAGCGCAGTGGTGTGGGGGCAAGGAGCTCACATATACAACAAGTTTGAAGCTGTGCCAACAGTAGAGACGACATGTAAATCGGACGATGGGATTGTCACTTTGTTCCTTCGCACTATTGCACTGTGGCGGTTCACCCACAATGATACATATTGGCAGAATGCCACATTGTTGCGAAGTGATGGTGTGCCACTGCCGTTTGCTCCGTATGATAGGGAAGTATGGATGGTACAGCAAAATGAAAATGTTGAGACTGCCAACAAGATATTCGCATTGGGATATCCTGAGAGAAGGACAATCGCATACAGCGCTCATGATATCGCAAACTACAGATCTGATCTAACACTCAGCACGAATTTGGTGCTTTGGAACGTGCCATATAATGATAAAGACATGTGGAAGGAGTGGTTCAAAGAAGTTGCACCGATAGCCACTGTTGAGTACAGATACACAGAAGAGCAAGATGAGTTAGCCAAATGGCGTGAGTACCTGTTGTGGCAGCAAAATCCTGAGTGGAGGGACATCCAAAGAGCAGGGATAGGGTGCGCCGGGAGTACCATTGGGAATGATGGGTGCTGGGATTGTCTTGTTGCTAGCACTATGCGCATATTCGAAGAGGATGAAAATGCCACTCCTGTGTCTGTAAACGATCTTGTTGGTCCTGAAGGATTCACGTACGATTGCCAAATGAAGCACAGTGCGCTGCCAGCCTTGGGTATGGAAGTTATAGGCACCATGGTGGATAGGGCAACTGTCATACGACATTTGGCTTCAGGTGGTTTGGTGTTTGCTGATGTATACGGTGGGGAGCCAAAACACTTTGTCCTTCTGGTTGAGTATGATGATGACAAGGATGACTTCATCATCCTGGATCCATGGCGTAATGTAGTGGATTGGCTCAGTAACCAATACCCCGACGGATGGGACAGCTGTCGTATGATAAGGAAGTACGATACGAGTCCTCCTGTGCCCGAGCCTGGCAGATCTAATCGTTGGGGGACTCATATTCAATCACTCGTACAGGGTGTGTTTGAGTACATGCATGATGGCAAAGCCACGTACCATAAGTTGGTCGGTGGTTTTGAGATGTGTTGGGACATTTGGGCGCAAGATCCAGGAGCGGAGGTAGTATGCAGGCATTGGGTACGTGGCTACGATGATGTATTCAATGCGCCGACACCGGAAGCAGGAGCCCAGGTTTGGTGGGATAAGTTCAGTGATACCATCATAAGGATTGCTGAAAGGCTGAAGGTAGAGATGCCAGGCAAGCGAATTTGGGTTGAGTCAATGAATGAGGTGTATGCGTCATTCGATCCAAAGGTGGATCGTTGGATTGCTATTGATACAGCATTTTGTGAGCTGATTCACTCATTGGATCTACCAATTTCCGTTGTAGTGTATAATGCTGCTGTAGGCAACATACATGAGTCAGAATTCAAGAAATTGATTGCTATGGCTAGGTTATGCGTAAAATATGGCTTTGCTTTTGGATACCATGCGTATTGGTTTGCCAACTCAAGAGAATCTGGTCTAGTGAACCACTGGGAATGGCTTGCAGGACGTTGGCAAGCTATGGATAAGGTTTTCAGGGACAACGGTGTATACGGGTTAAGGTGGTTGCTCGGAGAAGCTGGTGCGGTTGGTGGTGAGTTCATACCAGACAATGCTACGTTTATGGATGCGCGGTTGAAGGCACATCGTGCTGGAGCTGATGTGCTCTCATTAGGAATACCAGTCCTACACAACAGAGATGTCAAACCAGACAAGATTTTCATTCCTAGATACGATGAGAAGAATACGTATGAGTCATTGGTATTGCCTAGAGACAGACATGGTGTAGCGGATATGCCATCTGGTGGTTATGTCCTGCTACCGAACGATGGATGGAGATCAGACAAGTGTTATGGAGGTGATTGGAGTCGCTTCCTTCCTGATATCATAGAAATGAACAAAAGAGTGAGATCATATGATCCCGATAGTGGATGCGTCGCGTTCACTACTGGTGGGTGGGGTTGGAGTAGTTTTGAGATGGGGTGCTCTGAGTGGGTTGACATGGCAGTAGAGTTAAACGAATAACCATATGATGGGAGTATCCCTATGACGATGAAAACATTCCATTTTCTACGATTCAGAGACACTGCTGGTGATAATGGTAATGCCAAGTATACAGAGGATAAAGAAGTGGTAGCTGAGGGAGTAGAATTCTCAAGTGGTGTGTGTGTCATGCATTGGTTGACAGATATCGCGTCTATCGCTGTGTACGACTCTGTTGATGATTTGATACAAATCCACGGACACGGTGGCACAGGTGTTGTGGTGTTTGATGAATGACTATTTCGTATGCGGTTTTGTATAGTAGTGTATATTGCTAAAAGGATGTAAGATGAGTCTGCGTGATATCACTCCTAATGACGAAGAGTTGGATAATTTCTTGTTATCTCTCCATGGTACACAAATGTACAACACCCAAGATATGGCATTCACTGCCAAAGCATACATTGCGATCGTAGTCATTGCCATTCTCAGAGATATCCGGTCTGTGTTGCAAGTATGGCATAGGGAGTGGCAAGCGAATGCTACTCGCATTAGATTAGATGCCAAAAGGGATAGGCGATGAGTCGGATAAAAGGAAAGGGGATCAGAATGTCACATGAATGCGTGGCAGAGGGTCTGCCTATCACATCTATAGAACGGGATCCTGACGTCATTGACACCAAAGTCGCAACCGAGATTATGGGGTGGTACTGCGTTGTCGGGTGGGTTTGGGTTGATGAAGATGGCAAGGCAACAGGATACAAGGCCATAAAAGCAGCCGACACCATTGCCATGGGTGTGTCAAGTTCTCCCCCCAAATGGCGTCCTACAAGAGACTCCGGCCATTCCTTTGAAATGATAAACAAGATGCGTGAGTATGGCTTCTGGTGCGCTTTGCGCAGTTGGTGTGTGAGTGATGACTGGATGATGTCATTCTATAACATCAATGACGCCATCACAGCTTCTGTCATTACAGACGAGACAAAGGAGCTTGCTGCTTCCCGTGCCGCGTTATTGGCTTTTGCGAAATACAAGGAGTATGGGAAGGCCCAGCTTGTCAACAAAGAGAGCGACACTACCATCACTCAAACAGTACGCGGTGCTGTGCTATGCGGGATTGATGCTGATGTGGCTCGTGATATTATGGGATGGACTTCGTTCAAGGGTTTGTGGGTGGTGAAAAGAGATGGGTTCACAGTATCAACAGGGTATGGCAAGGAAAACAACAGCGCTGGCTTCAAGATATGGCAACCAACCAGAGACGTGGGGTGCTATGCCGCAATGATGGCAAAGATGAGTGAGCTTGGTTACATATGTAGTTTGTATGGCGCAAAAGATCCTATGGCACAGTGGTCTGCTGGCTTTGCCGTACACGATGAACATGACAAAATGGTAATCTTGTCTCACATTGTTGATGATACACAGGAACTAGCATGTGCGCGGGCAGCTTTACTGGTTGTCAAAGGATTGTAAGATGAGTGAGCGTAGTAGTGCAATGAAAAAAGCATTTGACCAGTTGTATGGTGGCTTTGTTGGGGATAGGGTAGATCCTGCGGAAGAAGATAATGATAATCCCGGCGAAGGGGATGAAGCATTCAACCAGTTGTACGGGTGTAATGATAATCCTGGCTTGGCAGTTTCCGACGCCATCGACGACGACGAAGAGGTATTTGTCAGGATAGAGATAGCCAGGTTGTCGTGTGATATGCAAAAGCAGATGAACGAGCACGCCCACTCTCATGGTGAAGGATGGTGTGATATGCCTCTCTCTGACTTGTTGGTACATTTGCTAAAGGATCTAGGAGAGTTAGCATTTCACGTAAGGACTGCCAACTACCCACATGGTACATTGAGTCACGCAGATGAACCTGACTACGCACTGCCACTTGATGACATAGAAGAGAAGACAGCAGACATTGCTAATGAGTGTTGGATGATCCGTGAACGTTGTAGGAAGATGGTAGAGCATAATGCTACAATGGAGAAGATTTACGCACACGCGAGGGAAGTCAGCGAAGCATTGAGAGCTAACGCAATAAGAGCTGGTCTTTACCCAAAAACAAGCACGAAAATAGAAGAAGAGGAAACAGAAGCCATATTAGCGCACGCGAAGGAAGTCAGCGAAGCATTGAGAGTCAATAGAACAGGGATAAGGAGTGCAACACTGCCAGATGCTGAACCCGAGAGCGGGACATACTTGCCCTTCATAACAGATACCGGAACGGATGCTTCAGATAGACTCAAAACAGCAGGCTACAAATGCGAAAGATGTGGGCATATAGGCACAACCAGTGTGTGTGAGATGTGTAGTAGAGAGGATGTCCTAGCAAGGCGACTCGAACAATACACTGAATCTCACAATGTCCCATACCATACTGTCACTGCAAAAGGGATAGAAGAACATGAGATCATTTTGAATGATAAAATGCCAGAAACCATGATAGTAGCAGCCACTGAAGAAGGCATTGCAATGATAGATAATCTGGCTATTGACCTATCTGATGCTGATGTTGATGAACTACGCAGTATTGTGTCGTTGAATGATAATCCTGTGTTTCCTGGACTGAATGAAGTTCCAGTGTCTGATATGGAGTATTGCCTCTCTGAATGGGGAAAGGATTTACGAGAGTGTGTAGATAAGGCACTAACAGCAGATAGCTCTGCGTATGTAGAAATACGCAACGGCGAGATTAGTGCGATGGTGAATGATAATCCGTTAGATAGTCAGGAGACAGATGATGATGCCAGCGATTGAACTGATGTTATGGGCAATAATGGTAATTTGTGGCTGGCTCCTGATATCTGTAGACATTGCACGGATAATCGCTCACAAACACCCTGCTGTCCCAGGGAAGAATTATCCTTCTTATGATGACTTCTATGCGCCCCCAAACCCAAAGCACTGGCGTGTTAGGGAGAATGGCATAGGGATAGAGTGGAGTAAAGCTGTCAAACGCGCATATCCTACAGACAGACGCGTTGATGACTATTATCATTATTGCCCTTATTGCGGCAGGTCATCTCCGGCAAACCATCTGACTTGTATAGGATGTGGTGCTAGTCAGGAGCCAGATGATGAACGAAAAGATTGAATGTCTTCTTTGGGGATTAGTGGTGATCTACTGGATCCTTAGCGATTTCGTTTGCGGTTTTGTATAGTGTATCACCTGACTGTAAATAGTCAGTGTTTCACCTAATCGTATGTTGTGTAGTATCAGGCAATCATAGGAGGGAGATAGAGCCAATGTTCTAGCAAATGCGTCACCAGTAGAGTATATGTACAGGAACTCTTGAACCTCATTGCTAATCGACTATATGTAGTCAGAAGTAGTGGGGTTCAAGAACACAAGAGCAAGGAATAAAGGTAGCAAACTACCTTATCCATGTAGTGCGCTTCCTGCAGCCCCAGTATAATGGTAATGCAGTGTATGTATGCGTGTATGTGTCATATGTTGGTGGTAAGTGGTGTTGTCAAAGCGCAATGATAGGTAGGAAAGGCTGGGTGTTGCGTTAGAAAAGCAATCTCCTGCGTAAGACTGGCATAAAGGGGAAAGTGGAGGAGAGTGTGAATGATAATATAGATTGGCATAAAGGGGAAAGTGGAGGAGAGTGTGAATGATAATATAGATTGGCATAGTCCTACCATAGAGTGTGTGTATGAAACATACGAGTATCCCAGTGAAACATACGATCAGCATAATCCTATGTAAGAGTGCTTCGTTCTAATGTAGGAATACCACAGTGAAACATTAGATAATGATAATCTTATGCTAGATAGCCACGTT
>Ga0307928_10000190_pt1 | contig 41964 bp, 60 predicted proteins | sample AceLakmetagen232_FD_201815 | JGI IMG/M metagenome (GOLD analysis project Ga0307928, IMG submission 201815) | Saline water microbial communities from Ace Lake, Antarctica - #232 | ecosystem: Environmental > Aquatic > Non-marine Saline and Alkaline > Saline | place: Antarctica: Ace Lake...
TGTATATTTTTTCTAATTCTTTACAAAGCAAATCTTCTTTTCTTTTTATACTACGTAATTTAACTATGTAGTTAAGAGCATCCCCAAGCTCTTCTTGGAGATGTAAAAGAAAATCATCTTTATTGTTTTCGTCTAAAGTAGTTCCATATTTTTTAATACCTACACTACTTCTTTTACGGAGAAAGTTTACTGCTTCCTCTACTATCGGATCTTTTTTTATCAACTTTCTTTTTCTTCATGTTAGAATTATACCCGTTAAACATGTCAAGGAATAACCAAGCGCCTATTCCTAAAAATATTCCAGTTATAATCAAAAAAAATAATATTATTCCCATTAGTAAGTTTTATTTTCTAACCATTTAACATAATCACGTTTGTAATAACTTTTACCTGTATTACAGTTATATCCTCTAGAACTTCTTCCTGTCATATCACTATATACATCACTTGGAACAATATTATTACTAAAACGTCTACTTCGTCTACGTATTTCATCAGTATATTTACGTGAATTGCCATGATAACCATAACGATCACGTTGTCTCATTATATTTTGTAAATGCATATCTGACAATTCAGATACATGCATAAACGATCCACTTACTGTTCTATGATAATTACTCATTTATTTTATAGTTTAAAATGTTATTTCACAAGCACCTCCTGCACACGCAAGTTCAGCAGCTTGATCAGTGTTATCTTCATCTTCAATAATCAAAGTTAAATCGATTGGATGATTTTTAATATATTCCATTTTGATTTCGTACTCTTCTTTAGTACAAACTTGAAATGGAGCATCTTTATACGTACCATTATCATATGGTAATACAGACATGCCATTATATACATTTTTATTATCCCACATCCATTTACCAACTGTATCCCACTCGCCTTCTTTAACACTACAAGTAGCTGATACATTATTGGTATTAGGTCCTCTGTTATGACCTTCTTTAACCCATTCCAAATTAAATCTTTTAACTCTTTCTAAGAATTCTAAAGATGATTCGTTTTGTCTTAAAATTGCTGTATCAGGAGCCATTTGAGGCATACCTATCACAGCATCATTAGGTTGATAATCCATAATCTTAACCAATTCTGGATGATTTTCATTAAAGAATTTATATAAGTCATCTCCAATAGCGCATTGCATATTTCGAATGTAATACTTATCGTGCCACGCATGTATTCCAGAACTAGTTCCTAATACACATGATGTTGTACCACTGGGTTTAACAGTAGTAGTTCTCGCAGCTTTATTAATTCCAATTATTTTAGCAAACACTTCATTAGTACCTTTAACTGCTTTGGCAGCTGCTACTAAATCTAAATTTAAGATATTTCCATTAGCTATACCAGTAAGACCTACTCCTATTAGAGCATCTTTTTCTGTATTAGTTCTCCATATAGGTCGGAGATAATGAAAGTCTGTAAAACTAGCTTGTAAGGTACCATAAAACGCAGCTATCTGAGCTCTGAAAACAAAATCAACCTGATCTTTTATATTGCCCGTATTAATTTCACAAAGATTGCAAAAAGTATACGCGCGTAAACTAATTTCACAACATGGATTAGTCCCATAATCAGGATCATTAGTGAAATAAATACCAGGTTCTCCAGATTTAGAATCTACAGTTACTTGCCATAATTTTCCGAAATCTTCTTCAGTAGCTCTGTTCCTAAGAACAACTGCTGAATTATTACTTCGTCCGATTTCAGGATAACGTTCCCACCACTGTCCGTGTTTGCATGTAGCCATTTCCTTATCGTCAATAGAGAATAAGGAGATAAGTGCAGCGCGCCTGATTCCGCCAGCGAGTACAGCGTCTGCGATAAGGCAATTAATTCTGTGAACTTCAAACGGTGATAATTTACTTCCATTCTTTTTTTCGTTAAGTATACTTTCTATTTTAGTTAAACATATTCTGAGAGGTTCAGGTCCAGGAGCTTTACCACCTGCTGTAACTAATCTAGCACCTTTATTTCTAATATCAGAATAATCAAATCTAGGTTTAGTTTTGATTATACCAAAATAAGATTTCATTAATTGTTTTACTGCATCAGCCCATCCTTCTATGCTATCACCTATTAGAAATTTAGCTTCTTTTGAGGGTTGTTGTATTTCAGGTAATTGGTTAATATGTTTATATTGAACCGAATACCCTACTCCTGTACCCCCTAACAATAAAAACATTAATTCGGAAAAACCTTTGTAATGTTCCATTGGCAGATAACTACAATTATAGCCCCTACTTTCATTTTTAATCATAGCAACTCCAGCAAATTGAAGTGCTCTCATAGATGGTAAAACTTTTTTATCATAAATATGATCTTTTGTCATATCTATCATTGATAATATTTCTTCATCATCTTTAAATTTTTCATTCATCATGTTGATATATCTATCAACTATTTCATTCCAATCCTCCCTTCTTTTTAAATCAGTTATATATTTTGCATATTTAGTATATACAGCTACATCGGATAATAATTTATTACTTTCGTTCATTAATCAAATTTTACAGTTTGTTTATTATTAGGTTTTAATTCAACTTTCTTCTTATGTGTTTCAACATTTAAATCAATAAGAGTTCCAATTTCTTGGTCCCTATCAATTGTTATATCTAATAATAGTTCTTCTTCTCGTTCCATATAAAGAGATTCGTCTTTATATAAAATTTTAGATGTTCTACTATCAAGACTTAAATTATGAAATTTAAGAATATGCCGCTTATACGAATCTTCTATTCTAGAATATTTACTGTTTTTAAACATCATATAGCTTTTTAAATTACTATTATCTATTTTAAAACAATATGTATAAACTTCCTCTTCTTCTTCTATTTCGTATTTACTTATAAACATATCTAATGTCTCAAGCCATTGATAAAATGGTTTAAGATAAGATACTTCTTTATATACAAGAAATATATGCTCTTTATGGTCTGGCATGTATTCACTTGTTAAATAAGTATTTAGCAAAATATTTTCTGAAGGCTGTGCTGGATTCCTTTTTACAAATTGTAAATATGATTCACCCAATATGGGTAATATATATGTGTAGCTTTTATTATAATTCATCTTTCCTAATCACAGTTTTAAACTGCTTAGGGGTGTCTAGGTGATTTATTTCAAAATCGTCTTTTTCTCTTAATATATATAATTGTTTAAAATTTTTATAAAACATGTGTATTCCTATGTTCATCCCAAAGTACTCTATATATTCAGTTATTACTAGTTGTTCTTTATTACCTTTAAAAGATTCAAGAAGTTTGTTTGAACTTTTATCTCCACAACCAGGAATACCTTTTATATTGTCAGTACTATCTCCCATCAGCATTTGTTTCCAAAAAAAGTAGTCTATTTCGTATAAACTACTCGTTACAAATTCATTTTTATTATAACTATAACACCTTGTATTGGTGTATAATACGTCTTTATCTGGACTGCATACTATGGTATTGTCCATTTGATTATTCCAATAAGTCACTAAATCGTCTGCTTCTACTCCTTTATGATAAATTGCATTTAATGCACTTATCATGTATTCTTTAATATAGTAGAAGACAGGTTCTTTTCTGCCTTTTGGTCTTGATGATTTGTATCCTTCTGTGGTATCGTGTCTAAATGTTGATCCTATGCTTAAAAATAAAGCGTATTCTGTTGCTTCTGTCTTTTCACAGATTTGGTCTATTCTATCAGTCAAATAAAGGACAGCTTCATCAGGTGTCCTTTTATAACTTGCAGAATAAATTAAACTATCTGCGTCTATCAGTGCTATCATTTTTTATTCATTTCTATTTATTCATCTTTATCTATTAATTTATAAAAATCTTCTTTTCTCATTGATACAAATTCGTCATCAGTATAAAACCTAGTACCTTTCTTACTCACTTTTTTATGAAAGACAATTATAGGTTTATCTTGAAAACGTTTAGGTCTATCGTTATTTATAAGCTCATCTAATTTGGGATAACCTTTATAAACTTTACATTGTATATAATAAGGAAAATCCCCCATTATATCAATACCTGCATTGTCAGCATTACGAGATTCAGATCTTGTTGTAACAACATCATATGACATTGATTTAAGATCATTAACTATTAATCTTTCGTAATCATGACCTGCAGTTCTATTTCTATTGGCCATATGAATATTTAATTAAATCAAGTCTATTTCCTATTTCGTCTAAACCATTAGTAAAACCGTAATATTCATCATTTTGATCTAATAGGAATTTATAAAATCCTACGCTCATTGGTAATTTTTTAGGGGATACATACATTTCATGCGTATCACTAAATTCACTACCTAAAAAATCATATGAATCGATTTTAGTAAAATTATCATTTAGTTCTCCTCGGAACTTATTAGGAAGTGCAATTTTTTCAACATTTAATATTATTGCACTTGTTTCTTGCTTATTCATTTTAATTCATTGTTATATTTATATAATGAAAATACAAAAATTATAGATCAATTCCAAATAATTAACCTAATATTTGTTTTATATTGAATATACTTTCAAATTTTTTATATCCATGTGTATGGACAAAATCATTAGTATCTTTGATTTTATATTTCAAAGGTATATACCAAAATGGTAGATCATACCTTTTACTCAATTCTTTAGAAGCTTCAATTCCAGGATTATCATTATCATATACTATGAGAATGTGCTTAAATCTTTTCCTCAACATTTCAAATATTTTGTGTTCAGGAAAAGTAGTTTCTCCATTAAAAGAAACAGCAGCGTAACCCATCTCATAAAAATTCATTACATCTTTATAAGCTTTAGTTATGATTAAGTAATCAGCATTTTCTGGTAATTGATGCCACCCTTGTAATATATTTTTAGGGCAATTACTTCTAAACTTTACCTTTTTACTTCCGTATGGACGGTAAATTTCCATAATATCAGGATCTCTTATAAGATACCTGTAGATAGGATCAGACGGATGATACGTATAAATTTCATCAGATTTAGATATCCAAACTCTATGACAAGCTGTAACATTGTAATGCCTGAGAGTTGATAAACTAATACCTCTATCAGACCAATACTTAATGTCAAACTTTGTCCAATCCATTGTTTTACATTGGATATTATTAAACTCTTTTTCAACTTTTATTTGTTCTATTTTATATTTAACTGGTTTAGATATTTGATGAAATCCTTTTGGTTGTAAATTAAGTTCAAAATCTTTATCTATTCTGTATAGAATTTCAGGAAACCCAAGATTTGTATTAATACTTGCTATTTTAAAACAATCACCATTGAATTTTTTATAAGCAAAATCAATAAACAATAATACACCTGAAGCGTAATGAAAAGAACAATCAGGTGTGGTATCAATTCTCATTGCGTTACACACTTTATTATCAAACATTACATCTCCTGGATAGTATTTTTGCATGATCTCTTCTTGAGTTACCCGTTCTAAGATCATTTCTTTTGTTATCATAACATATTTTATCTTCCTTTTATTTTAGGGTATATATCTTTAACATTATCACTTTGCCAAAATTCAAGAGTATCAACATCCATTATACTAAGTTTACCATTAAATGCAGCTGCTGTGTCTAAAGCTATTACTTTGTCAGTAATAATAGGAACTTCTATATTCCAATTATTAGTAGTTGTATGACCAATAAATATCTTTTTAAAATCATCTTTAATTTTAAAAGGATATTCATCTTTAGCTAATATATTTTTAATATCATTACCCATAGCAGCATTAAGCAAATCTCTATCCCAAATTAGAATATTTCTATCTTGTTTTGCAATAAGCTCATGTCTATTGAAACCTCCATGAACAAAACAAAAATTTCTATCTTCATCAACATAATAATCTTTTTGATTAAACAATAGATCTTTATGTGATTGAGGTATATCAGCATTAGTGAGATTAGTTTCACCACCCGCGTTTACACTTCCTTTTGTAGTAATTTTCCTATCGCTATGATTTGAATAGGACTCTGCATTGTTAAGAGCGCCATGACTCCATCCAAATTGATGAATACCTGTCTTCATCCATTCAACAAATATTTCATCATGATTACCTCTTATATCAATTCTGTTAGGAATAGTAAGTAATAGTTCCATACATTCAAACATAAAAGGCCAACCATCTACAATATCACCTAAAGTAATTAAAGTATCTATTTCTTTGTCAAAATTACATCTTTCAAGACATTGTTGTAATGGAATGTGACCTCCATGAATATCACCTACAGTTAATAGTCTACCTTTTTTTGTCATCTTCTTTTTTTCCTTTATACCATATTATGGTATAGCCACCAATCATAAGTGCTGCTAAAAAACAACAATATAATTGGTGGCTTGTTAATTCCCACATTATTTTTTTATTCTTTTTTTGGTTTATTCCATTGGGTTAATAAATTAGAAAAGTCTTTCATTTCTAAAACGTAAGGATGGCATTTAACTGATCTAAAAAATCCTTGACTATGTACTGTATTTATATTAGAATCTTTATTAATGCATTTATCCAAATGACCTTTTTCCATTAATAATTTAAATCTAGTTTTAAATTCATTAACACTAAATTTCTTTTCATTAGATTGTAAATCTTCCATTTCAATAGAAAAAATATCTTTTCTAACTTTAAGTTCAAATCCAATTCTACACAAATAAGTTAATAAACTTATTAATAATGTAGAACTAACCCATTTTTTATTAAAATTCAATATATAAACAAAATCTTTATAATCATCTGATTTTAAAATCATTAAAGAAGTTTTATTATTTTTAAATTTTAATTTTTCTTCACAATCATTTACAAGATATAATAAATTTGTTATATTTTCATTTAAACTTTTAATCCACGTTTTAGTTAAATCTGCAGGATTCTCTCTTATCCTAAAAGCAAGATAATAATTTTCTTGTTCAAACAATTTAGTATAAGTACCTTTAAATTTGTATACAATACCAGCATCTTTTTTATAAAGTTCAGCCCATACCTTATCATTTAAAAAATCTTTACAGGTAGTAAATGGCATTACAGTTTCATACTGTGTTTTTTGTTTACTTAAAAACGTAAATTCCATTTCATCTGTTCGACCTTCGTTTATGCTACCAAGTTTATGTTTAACTTTTACTTTCATGTAATTGATTTCTTATTTCGTTTAATGTTTGGTCTTTAATTAATTTTCCATCAAGAAAAACAACTTTTAATTCATTAGTTTCTGAATTATATTCTTCCCATGTAGCTTGATCTTTTAAAATAAATTTACCATTAACATCTTTATTAACAACAGTAATACCTCTAGCTGATTTTTTAGTTCCATCATCAGTAATTGGATCTTTAAATATCTCTACTGGAATAATTTTACCTTCATGTTCAACTTCTCCATACGTTGCTTTTACAGCAAAACCGAAAGTATCACGAGTGTTATACTGATATGTAAAGCTACCAACACCAAAAACGATATTATTGCTAGCAAAACCTTTATTAGATAATCGTTGTAAGATATTGTTAGCTCTTTGATAAGTAATAGAATCCCCATAGATACAACCAATGTGACTATCAAGTTCAATATGTCCTCTTTCATTTGTAGTACCTCCAAAAGTATCATATAATAATTCTACTACACCTTTAATTTCAGATTCTGATTTTTTAAAATATCTAGCAGCTTTTGCTATAGTATCAATTCCTTTATGAAAGCTTTCAGAAGTTTTACCTTCAAAACCACAAACAATATCTGCAGGATCTCCTGAATCAGGGCGAATAACTAATTTACCATCTCTAGCCATAATCTTATCTTTAAGACGTGGTAAAAATTCAGTAAGAACAGTCCATAAGTTCCATGTATCAGATACTACTGATAAAATACCAGTAGGATATTGATCAAGTAAACTTTCAAATACTTTAAATTCTGCCTCACCATATTTATCCCAATCTCCTCCGTCAACTTTAAGGAAGATACCCGTTCTAAGACACATTACAGCATGTTCGGTAGCTGGCACTGATGTACCAACCATTTCTTTTTCAATGTCCGCTCCATACCACTCTTCTAAAAACTCTATAGCGGGGATGGTATCAGTACCGTAGAAAGATAGCAAGTGAGCAGCACCTGAGAGTTCAGCACATTCGACACCTGGCATACCTCTAAAACTGAAATCATGAGCTTGAAACTTAACAAAATCGTAAGCCCCATCATTACATGTCTTCTTTGCCCAATTCATAAGCAATGTATGGAAATTGTCAGCAATAGTAGCAGACGTAATAGGCTTCCATATAATGCAACTAAATATTGATTCCAAGTATTGTGTCACCCATGAAAACTTCTTGCCGTGAGTGGTCGTCATAACGATGCAAGGGACACCTATAGGACATCTACTACCTTCAGGTAGTGCTCGCATTTCCATAGGTATAAAACCTAAGTCATGAAGATCAATTAAATGTTGAGTTCCTACAACATCTTTTCCCAATGTATGATCCATAAGTCTTTTAAACTTACCAATCACATCTGCTTTCTTTCTAAAAAAGAATTTCAATTGCCATTCTTCCAATAAATATTTTTTAATATAATATTGGTTACCAAATACAATTATGTCATTAACACCTTGGATCATGGATCTACGTCCAGTGAGGTTGTTCATTACAACTGTAGTGTCTTTATTATGCATGTCTGGATGTACTGTCTTATAAAAGTCAGTTTTTGATGCAATTTCTCCCATTTTTATTTAAATTTTAGTTATTTTAAGTAATTTTTTACTTTCTTCATTTTTTTCAGCAAATCTTGAACAATTTGAAAAACTTTGATATGAATTTGTAGTATGTATAACATCAAAAGCTTGAGATAAAATTTTCAGACCTTTATTAAACATACCATGTGTAACCATAAGTTCCATTCTTTCACCACTAAGATTTAATGATTTGAATTTACCTGCTATTCCTAAAAAAGTACCTCCTCCATCACAAATATCATCTATAATAAGATATTTATTTTCTGGATTAGACATTCCTTTAAAATTTGGAATTCTAGTTTCGATATTACCATCTTTGTTTCTATGTTTAGTACAAAAAATAATATCTTCTAATTTTTTATTTTTATTTTCTGCAAGTTTATACATTCTTTTTTCTGCACCTGCATCAGGACAAATCCATTTATAATTATTTATTAAATCAGTATTTAACATACCAGAAGGTTCTTCTCCTCTAAAATTCTTTATAGCTGCTTGCATAACAGTGGAATGGGGAGTAAAACTATTAACTCTGACAAAATTCAAATTGTTAATTAATGGAGCAATTACATCTACAAAATATGATGATTCTCCTGGTAAAAATTGAATATCTGATCTTGAACCTAATATGTATGGTGCAACAAGTTCTATTTCTATTGAAGGATTTTTTCTACGTAATGCTCCAACGGCATCATATAATAATTCAAAGTCGCTAAATTTTGATAATCTTGTTTTAATATAAACTCTCTTACATAAAGAAGAATTCCATGTGGTTATTCTAATTTGTCGTTGACCATCAGGAAATTTTTTAATAGTGTAAGTAATTTGACTCATGTAATTGTCTATTAAATCAAATCTCATTTTCTATATTTTTATTTAATTGTTCTCTATAATCATCTAATACTTCTATCTGTTTAGTAATAGTATTATTTTTTACTATTATTTTTTCTTGTAATGTTTTTATTTGGGATTTTAATTTTAAATTTTCTCTTGTTAATTTTAAAGTACTTCTTTCTTTTACATAAACATCGTTTCCTGCTGATGAATCTCTTTTCTTAATGATTTTTATTCTTTTTTTAGGTAACATTTATTTATTAAGTTTGAGCATAAGAGGGGAATCGAACCCCTCTCTTGTTCCAAATATGCTTTATATATTAAAACAATTCATTTACTTCTGAACTGTCATTACTTTCAATTTTAGAGGCTACTGGTGCAACAGGACGTACATATGCTTTTAACATTGTATCATTCTGAAAATCAGCTTTAAAGCCATTATATTCACCGCTTGCTGTATTACCCAGTCTGGCGAATGTTTTTCTCATTCCTCTTTCGAATTCATGAGAATATACTTCTTGGTATTTACCATCTCTAACTCCTAATAGGACGTTGACAGTCTTTCCTTCCTCATTTTTAGCATTCATAATTGCTTCAAGTTCAGATGTATCTCCACTTAATATTGCGTCATAATCATTTAATACTAGATCAGTTTCAGCATCCATTAAATCTGCATTTGTATAAGTTGAGAAAAATTTCAATAATTGATCTTCACCTTCTTTACAAATTCTAATACTATTTTCACTAAACCAAGTTTTACCAGCTTTACTAGTATAACTTTGTGCTTGTTCTGCATCTTTAGCCCAAGTGGTTTGAATTCTACCATTGATAAACATATTTTTACTTTCATCTCTAGTTGACTTTTCTTTGTCAGACAAAAAGATTGCAAGTTTATATGGATCAATGTAATTCTTACTTTCACCTGTTCCTTCATCGTAATATTTGATACCATTAATTGGCTTTAACCAAATATCAATACGCACATTAGGTTCTCCATCTCTATTTTGACCAATATAAGATGGTTCTTTCATATTTTCGGCATCTCTACCTACAATTTCAGCTAATGTTTCCCTGTCAGGATTTATTGCTAATACTTTTGAATTACAAACACCTGTTACTAGTGTTCTTTCTTGTTGCTTTTGTTCTTTTACATTTAAAAAACTATTCATATATATTTAATATTTTTTATTCATTATTTGTTATATTACCTAAGGTGTTTCCTAAAGTAACTATTTGTTCTCCTAAACCACCAGGACTGTTATTTATTATAGTATTAAGTTCTGATTGCCAATCAACAGAACCATCTATACCAATATTACCATTTGTACTAACATTGTTATATGAGTCTGCCATACCTTTAATTGACCAATTATAATCTTTAACATTTAAAGTTTGTTTTTTGTCTGTTTGTTTTTTAGTTAAAAACACAGCTATTTGTGAAAAATCAGGATTATTTATATGATTTGAAATTTCATAAAATTTAGGAAAAACAATTTTAGTTTTTTCTTTTATTCTAGAAACTTCAGCAAAATATAAATTACTAGTTCTTACTTGTTTATTTGTAAGTTCGTTATTATAATTATTTCCTAAAAATGCTGATTTTTTTGAAAACATTGAATTTTCATTAGGATTTATAAATTTCTTTAACATTAACACATCGAAAATAATCTTAGGCTCTCCAAGTACTTGATAAATTTCTTTTGAAAGTTTTTTTAAATTACATTCATCATTCAATTCACCAATATATACAATTCCATTTTTATCTGGTTCTGAAAATACTAATTGTTTAAATTCTTTTTGTTTATATACCCTTATAAATAATTCATCTTCTTTTGAATCATAAAGTATTGATTTTATCATTAATCTATATATATTTTATTCCAGTTGTTAGTTTTAATTTTTCTGTCCTTTCCAACTCCATCGAATTGAAGTAAAGGAAAGTTTTGTCCTGCTAAATGAAGACTTCTTGTTCCACCTTCAACTTGTTTTGTATCAAAATTGATCATCAAATCACCACTTTTTCTATCTACATGTAGAAATCCAATGGCTTGTGCGTCCGCACATACTATATTTGCTAATTTTCCTGTAAGGTCAATAGCATTTACTATTAATTCTTTACCGACTTCATTAATGAATTTATCTTTAGTATGACAAACCATAATTAGATTTTTAGATATTTTTTTAAATCTTTCAATCCAATTTTTTACTGATTTTCTTACATAGTAATATCCAGCACCTTGAGGTAAAGAAAGGACAGATTCCCAACTTTTTCTAGGTAATATATTTCCAGCAATATCTCTGTTAAACTTCTTTCCTATAGTTGTATTCATATAAGTGTCAGTAGCTTCCCATTCACACCAATCTTCTAATTTAGAAAGAGTATCAATAGCGAGATATTCATAAGAATGTTCAGATTTACTAATTTCAATTACTATATCTTTTAATTCATCTAATGAGTTAGCATAGACTTTCATAGCTTCTACGCTTCGTGTACCTTTTTCAAGATCTATTATTAAACAATTGTCCAATAATGTTAAAGCCGTTGTTTTACCAACTTTTGGTTTTCCAAAAATTATTAAACTATCAGGACTTAATATTTCAGGTTTTACTCTTTTTGTGGGTAGTATCATTTATATATCATTTGGTTTGGTAAAGGGTATTCTTCGAAGTATCCCGATTTCCCTATAAATTTCAAACCTAATGCTGCATTATCATCTCCATCTCTATTCTTTAGCACATGTAATCCCCTGAATTGTCCTCTTAGTTGTGTTATATTATAACCTTTATATGTTGGTATTTCGTATCTGTATGGTGCAAATAAAGCTAATACAACATTAGCGTCTTCTTGCGTTGAAGAAGTATCTTTAAAATCTGATAATTGAGGTTCTACTCTTTCTATTTTAAATCTATCAGATGATGAAATACTTCTATTGAATTGTGATACCATTACTGGAATGATACCACATTTATTACGATAATATATTAATCGTTTTGAAACTTGATCAATGGCTTTCTTTTTATCAGAAGAAGATATTAATCCTACGTGATCCATAATAACTATAGTATATTTATTAGGCTCATTTGGTATATAATAACTTTCTCCTTTGGGATTTGTTCTCCATTTACCATTATCAAGAACGTATTTAGATAATATCTTATTAATTTGTTCTGGAGTGTAAGATTCATCATAAATGTCAACTACATTTTCCATTTCTTCAAAATACTCTTTGTATTGGTCTATCAAACCTCTAACAACAGGTGGTATTTTATAATTACCTCGTGATAATATTTCATTAGCTGAAATATCAATACCATGATCTATATATAGTTTCCTACATATACCTTTTATTAATTTAAAGTTATATTCAATCTCTAATGAGAAATATATTACTTTTAAACTTATAATGGTTTTATCTTTCATATAATCATAAGGACTATATAAAAAAGCGTGATCTGTAAAAGCAGTTTTTCCACTTCCAGTTTCACCTCCTATAGTGTAATAAGTTCCTTTTTGTACGTTGGGAATGATTCTCTTCAATCTATTAAATCCATGAGGTAATCCTTTATTTTTACCAGATTCTCCATCATTTATCATTCCTATTATATCATCAAACCTACTCATATAAGATCTTTTTCCATTTGTTGATCATTATTATCTTCATCCAGATATCCTTCCCATGACTTATTATTAATATAAGTAGACATGAGTTTAGGTGCTGGAAAAAAATCTCCTCTTCTTTCAGCTGTATCTCTAAGAGATACTTCTGTTCTTATACCTTTAAGTACTAAATTATGTACTGTGGCATCTTTTTTCAATAACTTTAAATACTTAACCTTACAAGGTGTAGGTGAATCATGTAATCGTCTAGGTCCATCTTTTTTGGGATATTCAGATTTAAACTGTATCCAGTGGGATTCTAGATCTTCTACTTTATTTTCACCAAATAGTTCATGTGGTATTTTTATTGATAATTGGTTGTCTTGTCCTATGAATTTTTTGTCAATTAATCTTTGTAAAGGTTTTTCTATGTCAAATTTTACCGCATCTAATTTATTATTTTTAATTAGAAATAGAACTATATATTCACTTGGAGTAAGACCGTATTCATACATTGTTTCCAAGTTAATATTTAAATTCATTTTATTTTTCTTTATTTTTTAAACAATCACATTTAACAAATACAGCTAACATTGTACCTATATCCATTACTCCAGATCCACCACATCTTTTACAAACTTTAGTAATATCTCTTGTTTTTAAAGGTCCACATGCTTGTATATTTATTTTATACATAAGTTTTTTGAATTTATATATGTTATGTTGTCAAAAGTAGTAAGTGCATTATCTACCCATTTTTCATCTTGAGTATCAACTACGGATAACATCCATATTAATGCTTTATGATTATCTCTCAATCTTACTATTCGCCCTATCCTTTGAATAAGATCCTTTTCTTTAGAATTTGCTTGTACTATAAGTGCTACATCAATCATAGGTATATTTAAACCTTCATTGATTGCTTTCACACAAGATAAACGATTTATCTTACCATCTATAAAATCTTCTAAATCTTTATCTGATGTTTTAGAATGGTATCTGTGCTTACAAAGTTCTTCAGCTTGTTTTATACTTCCACAAAAAATGATAGTTTTTAAGTCTTTATCAATATGATCTTTTAATATAGTTTTTGCTAAATCAGTTTTTGATTGCAAATTGTAAATGAAACGCATACGGGCCATAGTAGCCCAGAGAGGATCTTTATTACTATATCTTAAAACATTGATTAGTTTGCTTAAATCTTCATACTTCTTCCGTTCTGTAATATAATAAAAATTTGGTTTTTTCCCAGCTTTTATTGTTTTATTTTTGTTATTTAATCTAGTTTCAACAACATTAATTTCATAAGGTGCAACTACACCATCCGCTACTCCTTCTGCTAATGTATAAACATGTCCTACAGGTGCTATACTATTGAGTAATTCAAATTTTATATCATCTTCAGGAGGAGTAGCTGTTAATCCTATAATTCTTTCAATATTATTGTTTTCAAAAAATATAATATTATTTTTTGTTATGTTATGTATTTCATCACATATAACAAGATCATATTCTTTATCTTTTACTTTTGCTATGGAGGCATAGCAATACCTTTCAATTTTATCATAATATGTTTTTGCATTCCATTTAATAAATTCATCTTTCCAATTACTATCTCTTAATTTAATAGTTGGAACTATGAGACATACATTTTTAACTTTTAAAGCTTTAGCTGCCATGATACTGACCCGAGATTTCCCCGAGCCAGTACACATAGCTAATGTAATTTTTTTATTCTCCAGACACGTCTGAAGTGCTTTTTTCTGTATTAGATTTCTTGTCATCATCGATATTTAAAACGATTCTGGCTTTAATAAATCTAAGCAATCTAGGTATGAAAACTTTTTTAATATTTATACTTTCAACTTGTGTTTGTTGATAATGATTAGTTTCAATTTTTACAAAATCAACATGTCTAAAACTATTACTCATCCCGTTTCCTGCAATATCCATAAAAAGACCTAGTTTAGCTTTTAAACCTTGACATTCTTCACAAATAGGTTCTTTTTTAACCCATGCAGTTCCTGTTGCTTTCCTGTAACTTTCTTTGTTTGAACATTTTGTACATTCTGTCCAATACCATTCTACAGGATGTGCTCTAGAAACGTCAATTGCTTTTAGAACATCCATACATGGACTTCCTAATTTCATTTTATCAGAATGAGTTAGATGTTCGTATTCTCTTTTAGAAACGAAATTTGCTAAAGCAGCTCTTAAAAGTATTTCAACTTTACTTTTTTCGTTTACTAATTGTTTACAACAACTAATTGAATCTGTTAGAAAGCAATCTGTATGTTTAAAAGTGCTATTAGTGTGACAACTAAATGGAGTAATACCTGTAATAGTGGGTTCATTATCCAATGTCAAATGTAATGCTATACTTCTATAGAAAAACCTCAATGTTTTGTCTTCACTGTAAGGATCATCTAACTCTAATGTAAGTTCTATGTTTCTACTGTAATCTTTATAAAGTCCAGAATTTCCTTTTTGAGCGACATAATATTGAGACCCAGAACTCCCAGAAGCATTCGGGTTAGGGATTGGTTTTCTTGTTTGGTAACTATCATTCCATTGTTCAGCTTCCTGAAAGCGATGCGGAAACGTATCTTTAAAAGAGTCATTTGAAAATTCATAGCCCTCCTTTGCAGTATCTATAGTCCATCCACTTAAAATAGTAGATTCACCTGCTTTCATAATAACAATTTTATTGTTTCCTAAATTATAGAAACTATTAAATTTATTGTTAAAATTATCAAGCATGTAAATCATGAATTTATAAGAATTCTCTTTAGTTAAAAACTTTCTAACAAATTCTAAAGTGTCAGACGTATCTTCTTTAGAAATAGATATATCAGTTCTAAACCCATTAAGGTATCCGTTGTGTACAAATACCGCATTAGTAGTCTCATTTCTTTTCTTTCCATTTTCTTCATCATTTGCTATAATGGGATGAGTAGTTTCTAAATTAGTACCTGTCCCAGGACTTGCATTTCTTAAATGAATTAATAGTTCTCTTTTATCTAAATCTTCTTTTTCTGATATATATTTTAAGGCTCTTATAAAAGAGTCTGTTGATTTATAACCTTTTTTAACTAATATATGTTTTTCATATCTAATTGCAAAGCCAAAACCTCCGTTATTTTTTACAGCTGAATTTTTTATACATTTAGTGATAAACTCTTGATCGTATTTAAAACTTGGCTTTTTCCGTATTATTAAACACATTTATTTTGTTCGTTTTATTTCTATGATTCAAAAATTGACTGAAAGTAAGATTGCTAGGGTATGTTGTCTTTCTCCCTATAGTTTTAGGTCTATTAAACATCTTTAAATAAAGATCTTCACCATAACTCTCTGTAATAATTTCTCTAATGCTAATTGATTTGCTAGAAGCAATTCTAATAGAATTATTAAACACATATTTTACAAATGCTTTACAAAATAAAACCCAATCTTCTATCTCTTGATAATCAAGAGTAGCTTGATAAGGTCTAAATTCTAAAGTTAAATAATCATGGGGATAAGAACCTTTTGTTTTATTAAGAGGTCTATTTCTTTGATTAAAGTTAGCTGTAATTAAATTCAGCCACTTATATCTAAATTGTTCTTTGGTAATTTCACCATTGAACGGACCTTGATACCTACCAGTATATCTACCACCTGGATGGCCTCTTTTTTTATTTTGCAATTGACTAATAAACATTTTGTCATAAAGCATTTTCTCATATAAATATGAGTGAAAGAAATTAGAAGCTATCTTATGTTTAAATTTACTATAAGCTTTCATTCCTACAGTGTAATGTTGCTTTTCAAGCATACCACACATGAGATTATTACTTCTTGATGGATGTAATAATGTAAACAATTCATTTTGTATTTTATATCCAAGTATATAACTTAAATTAACAAAATCTTTATTAAACATTACATTTCCAATATGAACATGTATCCCACATGTTTGGTCAGTAGTACATCTTTGGTTAATTACATCTAAAATATTATATAGATCATAAAAACCAGCATCTTTATTTAAGATTCCAGTAACGTATTCACCTCCTTGAATTGATCCATCTCTAGAACATTCTACTTCAACATTTCTTAATTGAAATAATACAGGATCTATACAACCAGCATTAGTTTCTACCTCAACACCAAAAGTTAAATTATCTTTTGATATTGTACTTAACTGTGATGGAATTTTATAGTACTTTCTAATTTTAGATCTAATGTAATTTCCCGCTAAAGGTTTATCACCTTTCGTTTTATTTTTATGAAAAATAGTTGAAGATTCACCTAAAAGTAATTTATAATCAAATAAGTGTACTTGATCAATTCTTAAAACTAAAGTTTGTCTTCGTTTTTCTCCCTGAACTGGTTTAATACTATTTAATAACAAAGAAGCTGTAACTCCTTTAGGTTCTGTATTAATATAAGATTTAGATCCAATGGGATTATTTCCGTCAGTAAAAGGATTGTTAACAGCATTATAATTACCATATTTATCAATACTTTTACCTTTTCTTCTATTATTATTTTTTAAATCATTTTTTATATTTTTAAAATCATGAAAGATTTCTTTTAAATTTTCTTCTTTTGATAACGAAATTGCTAAATCACTAGTATTGAAAGTACCTTTTTCACCGTTTTCTTTAATATAATTTAATAAAATTGTATCCTCAATTTCAATTAATTTTTGAGTAACGTCATCAAATACAAAATTTTCTGGAATAAAAAGTTTCCATCCATTTTTAGTTTGAATAACTTCTTTTCCTTCTTTCTCATAGAATTTTCCATTTATATTAACGTATTTTTCTGGATTTTTAACAACATCCTTTGATACATTAAGATTTCCTATTCCTGCTACTTTCATTTATGTCTTATTAATTTCTCTTTTATTTTTAATTAATGTATCATAAACAGTTTCATTTCTCAATAACTGATTATCTAACATATCCATCATATCAGTTATGTTATCTCTTGCTTTTAAACTTAATTTAGAATCACTTTCTCCTTTTAAAGAAAATAAATATGCTTTCATCTTTTTAGCAAATGATAAAAAAGGAATACCTGTAAACACAGAATCAATTGCCACTTGTCTTTCATAAAGACTAAATGGTATTTCTTCATACATATCTTCATACTCTTCTTCAATGTCGTCAAGTATATCATTGTAAACATCACCGATTTCATGCATATATTGTTCTCCAGAAATAATTCTATCTGATTTACACATCATTGTAACATCTTTGTATTCAGGATTCTTTAATTTAAGAACAATTCTGTTACCTCGACTGTTTATATTTCTTACTTGTACTGCTACATATTTATCATCAATTTTAATAATACCATTATCACCTTTCTTAAATCCATTCACTGATACAAAATGAGACTTTATTAAATTTCCCATCGTATCAATATCTTCTTTCAAAGAATCAGGACCTTCTTGTACTTCAAATGGTAATACTTTTTGCCCATTTTTTACTGGTAGCATACAACCTACATAATTGTAAGCATTGATCTTGTTCATGACATTCATATCTAGAATGTCTGTAATTGTAGGAGAAACTAATTCTGATAAAGTAAATGATTTCTTACCGTTAACACTTATAATAGTGTTTTCCATATCAAAATCATCTATGTCAGTTTTAAAAGTTCTTTCAAACCCTTCAACAAACTCAGGTTTAATTTGAACAGTCACAAATCCGTAATCACTATTGGTTTCGTTATGTCTAGAATCAAAGTCTATGTAAATCAAATGCATTTTATTCTGTGCGAATATATATGAATTCAAATATTGATAGTCCCTATAATTAGACCAAGACATACAGCTTGTAATATTGCCTGACTTAGAGAATAAAGCTTTATCACCATTTTTATAAGTGTTGATATTTCTAGTACTATCTTCTAATAAAAGATAGGGCACAAACATTATTGTACCTTGGATTCTCATTTCAAGAAACCTATCATCAGCTATATTAAGTTGTTTAACTTCTATTTTCTCTTTTTGTACGATATTTAGATTTACCTCGCTTATTACCCCCTCTTTGTTTTTTCCTAAATTTACTCCATGACTTTGTGGGGTTACTGACTTTTTTGCAACAGGAGGTCGTGTCATTGGTGACTTTCTGTTGACAGGTCTATAATTAGTAACAAATCCTTCTTCGTATTCGTGAAGAACTTCTTCTTCTATTATTTCAATTTTATGACAACCAATGGATGTCAAAGGATGACTTTCAGATGAAAAATAAATTCCTTCTTCCGAATATCCTAAATGTAAAGGTCTTTTATCATCATGATAAACGAATAACGTACCATCCCTATTAAATGCCATCATTGCAAGAGCACCTTCATAAGCTTGTAATACAGGAATAATTCCTTCACAATTAAAAAGTTCGTAAAGCATTTTAGAATCAGAAGCTCCTTTACCTAAAACTGATTTTTCTGTTAAATCTTTATTTTTTAATTTAAATTCATCATACATATAATGATGATTTTCTAAAGTACCATTATGGACACCTGCTAAATGCTCACCCCAAAATGGATGAGCATTAGCTATGGTATTCGCGCCAACAGTTTTAGCACGAGTGTGTCCTATGAAATGGCTTTTATTGTCATAAGAATCAGGTTTTAATATGTTATATTCAAAAGCGGAAATAATATCTTTACGAATTTGAAATTGTTTTCCTTCTTTGACAAACGTTAATAAACCTGTTGCATCATAACCACGCGAAACGTTATATAATGATAATACTTTTAATTTGTTCGCATCTGCTATTTGATCTTTCTTACCAATGAAACCGAATATTCCACACATATTATATTTTTATTTACGTTGTTCGTCTTTGAAAATTTTAAAATCACCCGTAGGTACTGCTCCTGAACCGTAATTAGCACCTTTGTGGTGCAAGTAATACATCCAAGCTTCTTCTTCTGTTCCATCTTCCATTACAATGGGTGTCAATACTCTTTCAAAAAAGCTAGGATGCCCTTCTAAACCATCTAATGGACCTTTAACAGTAGCATCTGATACTTCATATAACTCACCAACAATAAAATTGTCGTTTTCATCACTATATCTATCAGTTACCATTGGATAGCCATGTGCTATCATATTCATTTTTACTTTTGTTTTTCCATTTCCTAGTGAAACGGTATCTTCTTTAGCAAGACAACCATTATGATTGCCAAAACCTTTTCTTAATGTCCCGTAGACAAATACTTTTTTTCTTTCGTTACTCAATTTTTTACATTTTTGAAGTAATAATTCGTGGCATCATTTCAGCATATGCTTTTAATGTACCTTCTCCAAACGAAGGAGCTGAATTTATTTCTACAATAAAGAAATCAGGATTTTCTCTTTTTTCTCCTTTTTTGTTAGTAGCACTTTGTACTTTAACATCAACAGCACCTACTGTCAATCCTACTGCATTAAGAGCTTTTTTAGATTCTTCAATAATATCATCCCAATTTGATGGTTTATCAAAAGCACTATTACTTTCTAATAACCAATTAGAATTACTATCATTTCTGAAATATCTTTGATCATCAGGAGTGTCATTTTTAATTACTTTTCTATTAGTGTATATTACACCAAGATTAGAAATGTGAATTCTATATTCACGTGAATGAGTCCTATATTTTTCAAAAATAAATCCTCCAATTCCTACAGTTTTACCTTCAAGACCAATAGCATTTTTAAACATGTCGAAGTTATTACAGAATTCATTGAGTTCTTCTACAGTTTCAATTAGAACCATACCAATTCCTCTAGAACCTCTTCTTACTTTACCAACAAATGGAGGCTTGAATTCTTCAAAATTAACATCCGTATTAGTTTTTGGAATTTCAGGATTATCACTTGCAATTACAAAATGATTTGGTCCTAAATAATAAAATGCATCTGCAGTTTTTACTCCATCTCTATTGAAACAAGCTTTCATTCTGAATTTATCAGAAGAATTATCAACAGCATTTACAGTGTTAATTTCCACTCTTTCAATTGAATCATCATATTCATGAAAACTTCCAAATCTAATTACTACTCGTTTGGGAAATCTTGGTAGTAATTCTTGCAATGATTTATTTTTATGCATAGTCCTAACTACAGGTCTAAATCCCAATTTTGGCTTAAACGCAGGAGCTTTTATAGTATTAGTACCTAAAGTTGCTATTCTCTTAGTTCTTTTACTTTTTCTCTTTATTCTTGATATTGAACTCATTTTAGTCATAATATTTTTTAATTTTTTGTTAATTTAAGTCTTTGTATAGTAGATTTTTCTACTTTAGTTTTTTCTTTTCCTTGAGTAGTTTGAAAATATTTAAAAACTATTTTTTCATTCTCAGGAGTAGAATATTTTTGATGATTATTTACAGCTTCTTCTACTATATCGTAAACTCTTTTTATACTTACTACACGTCTTAACCAAAAATTTGATAAAGATCTATATTCAAGACCGTAATCTTTAAATCTAAATCTACCAGGTGTTCCGTATATTTCTTTACGATTTGAATCAGAATCCTCTCTAATAACCATATCCATAAATAGATAATCAAGAGCTTTTATTATGCTTATGATAGTATCTATTTCAATCATATCTTCAGGAAGACCAATATGAACATGACCACCTGCAAACCTCATACCTGTTTTCAGTTCAATCGTTGGATTGTTCTGCATAGTGTATGCTGATTTATCAGGGTCACATCCAATTTCCCAATCATCTTTACTCAATAACAAATTCTTTGGAAAATGCATTGAGGGAACTGTGACGAGAGTGTGGGGGAATAAAATATCTTGTAATTTTGTTTTACCAGTTAAGATATTTTTAACAAATGCTTCTTTGGATACTGATGGAGGCAAATTAAGCTCCATCATTACATTATCCGCATGAACATTAAAGTCATCTCCCATCTCCTCTACATCATCTTTAGTTCCTCCTGTAAATTGACTTGCCTTTAAAGGCTTTGCTGTATTCTGATCTATTATGAAAAATTCTGGATCTGATCCAATTGTGAACGCTTTATTTGACATTTATATTTTTTATAATGGGTTTTGTTATCTTTTCCACTTCATTTATATAGTAATCATAATTTACATTATAATCCATAAAATCAACTTTGTGGAAAAATTTGTTAAAATAAGTGATTAAATATTTACTTTCTATTTCAAAAGATCTTTCTTCTGAAAACACGCCGTCAAATAATGTATTTTCATACACCGATTCTTGTAAAGGAGGTAACTTCTTGATTAACTTCCTTCCTTTATTAGAAACATAGTATCTAACAGTTTTACTAGCCATTTCTGTCTCTCTCTCTGAACTTAAAACATTAACCAATTCAAAATGTGAACCTTTTTTTGATTTAACTGCTTTACAGAAATCATAAATATTTTCACATTCAAAAATAGTAGTCGTATAGTCTATGTTATGCACATAATAATTATATAGTGCTTTCGATACTATCTTCATTGAATGGTTTTTGTGAGGTTCTCTATTAAAATCGAACCAACCTTTTAATTTCACTCTTTCATTTACAGGTTCTTTACCTGTTTTTATGGCTAAATAATTATTGACATTACTCATTACGAGTAAGTCATAGAAAGTTTCTTCTAATACAAACTTACTTGTTATTTCCCATTGCCTTTGTATTCTTCTAAATTCATCTAACCTATCTTTATTAAATAATAAAACTACGCCGTCAGTATTAGCAGATAAAACTTTAAATTTTAATAATTCAAAATCTTCAATTAACATAAGCAATGATAATTGACCAATAGTGGTCGTTTTCATGGTTACTACTTACCACACTCAGTCACCTGAGCACAACAAATTTATTTTACTTTCATTTTTTCAAGAACTAAATCTTCAATTTCTTCTGGTGTTATCACCCATAATTTAATATTATTTTTACTGTTTGGATTATGATATGCTTTTGTTGTTGTATTAGCAATTTCACATAAAACTTTATCAAGAAGTTTTAAAGCTCTTGTTGTATTACCTTCATTATCAACATTACAAGAAATCATTATCATAGCACTTACATTACCATGTTTTTTGCCTTTATAAGAATGATATATTGCTTGTTTAAAAATCCATTCTTCTAATAATTCTCTGTTATATTTAGGATCTTTAAAGATACCTTCACATCGCTTTGCTATTTCATCATCAGTTCCAGTTATATCAGAAGGTAAAGTTAATTTTGAAAATAATTCTCTACCCCAAGATGGGGAATTATTCATAGTTTTTTTACCAATAAATATATCTGCAATTATTTCAGAAACTTGTGCTAAATACAAAACACCGTTTAAAGCATGAATTCCACACGAAAAAGTGATGCCTTGTACGCTAACACCGCTCTTAAGTTTAGTTGCGATTATTTTATTTAAAATGGTAAATGCATCAGCAACTTTCTTAGCTTTTTCTACATCTTCAACAATTGGAGGATATAATGCTTTAATATCTAATCTTTTTTTAATTAATGATAATTTCATTTTTTTGATTTAATTTTTGAAATTTAAATTTGTTATTTGTAGTCTGGACCATCTCATCAACCTAACATTGACATTCACAAGAATTAATTTCATCAAATGTATGACATTGACATTTTCCACTTACATGGTTACAATGTACTATTGCGAAATCTTTAGGTTGCTCGTTGTTGGCCTCTACACCGTTTTCTAAAAATTCTATAACCTCTCTAGCTAAATCTATTTTAACTTGTTCTGTACAAGTAGATAGACTAAATATTTCATCTAAAGCTTTTATATGATTTTTATCAATTGACGGCACGGGATTGTCTTCAAGTTTAACTGACACAGCTAATTCTGCCATATATCTTAGTCTTTCTAAACTAATACCATAATAAGCAGGATCATTAACTATTCGATCAAATACTTTATTCTGATCTCTAGAATTTTTACAAAAATCAAGACAATTTCTATTACATTCTTGACCACATTCCGTATCTAATCTTTTTATCATAATTTTAATTTTAAAGAGTTTCCCCGTTATTCCGAGTTTTCAGTGCATGTTACCACACACTGCCGCTAGTGTTTATTTTAAGTATTGTATTATTTGGTTTCTAGTTCCTTTCATTACTATTTCATCAAACGTTTTGGATTCATATATTGTAAGAGTTTTTGTATTTTGTAATCTAAACAAATTACAAGTTGCAAATGATTTTTTAAATTGATCCATAAATAATTTCTTAGATTTAAAAATTAATGGTACAATTCTTGATTTTTGACTTCCTATATAACCTTTGTAAGTATCTCCTAAAGTAATAGATGGGGTATAATATTGAATTAATTCTTTTTGAATTAAAGATAAAATAATTACATCTTTAATTTCTATACCCTGTCTTATATCTTTTTTCATTTGGTCAAATATATCACCACATGTTTTAAATGTTTTTGATTTTTTAGTCATTGCCAATCTAACAATACAAAAAAGTAAATTCATTTTACTTGCGCAATCACTTTCAAATCCAAATAAACTTTGACTTTGAATTTGTACATTTTTAAGAGGTCTTCCATCTGCCACAAAAGTTTTTATTTTAACTTTTTTAAGCCCTAAATAATCAGCTATAACATATAAATATTTTTTGTCATTGTTTGATAATGATCTTGGCAATGTCATTATTTTTCTGTTGTTTCTTAAACATCTTCTAAAAGTTTCCATACATCCAGAATTTGTACCAGAACCAATTGAAGCAAGTATACTATAAAAAACTTCATTCTTAGGGTCTTTAAGAGGTAGTTCAAATGCGCCACATGAATTTTTAAATCTTTGTAAATGAACAGTTTCTGTTATGTTACGAAACTTTGTTACGTAATTTTTACTTATTTTCATTTTTAGTTATAGTTTGATAATATTTTGCTGAATTATTGAACTCATCGTTTGAAAAACGTTCTACTGTCGTACATTTATTTGCTGCGTAATAAAACATTTTTCTATTTGTAATATTACAATAAGTATATCTCCATCCTGTTTTTTGCCCTACTAAACTAAATAATATCAATATGATATCTTTTAATTCTATATTGGGATAATAATGTTTGGATATGAGATAAATTTCACCTAAAGATCTACGACGTTTTAGCTTACATATTACTTTTTTCTTGATACAATCAATTGTATCATAATCCATTGTATTAGTTTGTAAAAATTGAATTACAAATGTTTCTAAAGGAACTTCTTTTACCCATTTTTTGTAATAACCTTTTAACCTCATAGAAGGATAATTAGTTATAATGGTTTCTTCTACATTACTTAATGTCATTTTTTTTAGTTAACGGATCATACATCCATGAAAACTGATCATTGGTTTTACCAAAGCCACCACCGTTAAGTGATAGTTTGTAACAATCTGCTTTTACTTTATCACCAATCCCTTTTGCTTTCAATCTGTCATTAGCTAAAAAGCTATAACCAGTAAGCCATTCGGGCCCAAGGTGTCTTGGGTATAAATTATTGTTTATGATTCCAACAGGGTACATAGATGCTACATCAACTTCTACTAGATATTCATCAGCTTTTGGCTTAATGTATCGTGGTTTATCATGTGAATGAATACCACCATTTTTAAGATTGAAATAATTATCTCCAATCTCTATCTTGTAAGAAATTTGATTTTTAGTACCTTCTATACTTTTTGATTTAAAATCGTTAAGAACATTGTTTAAGTTATCTGTTCTGAAATTTACAAATTCAGGTATACATTCTTTAAGATGTATAACTTTACGATATGTTCTTTCTTCTTTATAATCATAATAATTCCTGCCTGAATGTTTAGAATAAAATAGAGAGTTAATTTTAGCACCAATTGCAACATCTGACATATTCATAGCATTGAAGTTAAATTCTTTGCTAATGCTCTTCCTAAGGCTTATAGCCTTCGTTGATATAGGGTGCTCGTAAAACTCTTTAGTAGCAATTACATCATTTCTGTTGTAATATATAATTTCATCAAATTGATTGGATTTTACTAAACTTGTAGGGTTTAATGGTAAATCCATTATATTTTTCATTTCAAGAAAAAACTCAATCCATTTGAGAGATGTACCTCTTGCTTTATTATCATAATGGTGTATTTTAAATAAATCTAAATGGACAATTTTTAATTTTTCCCATTTTGTTTCATTATTTATAATACTTAATGATTTCTTATACATAATATTTAATAAATCTTTACGGGATATATTATTTATAAATGTATTAAGCATCGGACCATCATAATTTATGCAATTAAATCCTACTAATCCTTTTACTCTAGTTTTAAGAAATTTTAGATATTCATGTCTTTCATCTCTTTCTTCATGTACAATAAAATATATTTCTTCATTAGTTATACTATTAATAAAGTAAGCTGAATGAAAATTTGGAAATTGTTCCAAATCATAAATCCATACTCCTTTATCCATTTTTTATTTATTTTTTGTTATAAAAATAACTTCCTATTCTAGAATTCTCTAGTCTAGGATTGTGTGCCAATAAAGAGGTTTTGATCCTCTTTTCTTTTAATAATATCCTCTTTGAGGTCAAGGTAGCTTTCATGTATTAAATTTATTTTTTCATTGTGATTATTGTATATCATCACTGTTTTTTTTATATGTGATCTACATTCATTGAAGTCATCATGAAATACTTGTTTAAAAATATCAGATTGATGTCTTTTACAATTTCTAGTCATAGAAACTATAATGGTTGAATAAAATGTTTCCCAAGTTAAATCTATAGATAACATTTTTATCTTATTATTTAACAAGGTGTATGTATTAAATACTACATGTTTTTCATTTAAATTTGTAATATTCAATTTAATTAATTTCCCAGCTTCTGACCAAAATTCTTTTACAAAAAAATAAGATATTATATCTTGTAATTTATTTGTAATTGTTTTTGGTACGAAAGTTTGTACTTCTTGAAATTCTGAGAGCTTCTTTAAATCTTTGAAATGAACTAGCTGCATGTTCTTTATCTTCTATATAAACATAAGTATCTTTCTCAAGATAAAATTTTGTTAAAATAATATTTCTTCTTCTGTGTTTAAGTAAAGAAAGAACTTCAACAGCTCTTTCTCTACTTTCCATTTCTTCTACTTTAGTTACGATCATCTTGATGTACAATTTTCATCTTTGGATGTGTAATTTGATTATGACCATCTATCGCTACTTGATTAAATATAGAATCCAATTTTTTCACACCATAATGTTTCTTAATCTTTTTAAGATACATTTTAGTTCTAGAAATTAATTGAGCAAGTTTTACTTCAGATTTAGTAGTTTCAAGTACATTTTTTCTTTTGTTAAACCAATTATCAATAGATTCTTTCATCAAAACTACTTCCTGGTTAGGACCTGCAGCTTTGTATAATCCCCGTAAGATTTCTCTTAACGATGTATAATTAATCTTAGAACTATCTTGAATTGGAATTACAATTGCTGGAGTTTTTAAAGCTCTTCCTTTTGCAATTAAATTAGCAAGTTTTCTAGACCAAGGTTTAACTTCATTCATACCATATCTAGAAAATCCAATATGAATATTTTCTTTAACTATAATAGCACACATTGTGTATCGTTGTGCATAAACAGTCATTGTTTTATCATCTACATTTGGCTTTTTAGATTTTAAAATAACAGTTTTTGGTCCAACTCCAATATGTTTAATTGCAAATTTCAATTGTAATTCTGCAATTTCTTTTGCATCAATAATTCTTTCTAATTTATTTGTCTTTGTTTCTGACATTTTTAATGTTTTAGTATGAAGATATAATGACCTGTATTTACTTTTTGTAAAATCAGTTTTATTACTTGACGGATTCATTTTTTTGTAAAGTTCTGCTGTTTTTGCAGCTCTAGCTCTCTTTTTACTACTTTTGCTCGCCATGATTTTTTACAATTTTTGAGTTCTTGTTTTTCTTTATCCGTTTTTTTAAAAATATTATGTTTAGGACAATGTTTTACTAAATATCCTGAATATCTTAAAAATGTTTCTTGTCTTTTAAATGGAGATAAAGTTTTCTTTTTTTCTTTAATTCTATTTATAGCAATTTGTTTTTCAAATAGCATAGCAGAATACAATCCTTTCCATACTGGAATTTTGTTTTTTCTTCTACCTGTAATTAAATCAATAGTGCTACTATCTAAATTTTTACAATCAGTCGTCATCTTCGCTTTGTTCTTGTTCGTTTATAGATATATCATTGTCTTGTTCTTCAAAAAAATCTGGAGTAAATGGTTTATTTTTATTTCTAGGCAGTGTTTTTATTAAATGAGTATTAATAGTTTGATATTCTAATGCAGCAGACATTTTTAATGTTAAACCTTCAAATTCAGCTGATGATTTATTCATAATTGATTGACTAAAATTGTTTAAAACGTTTTCTTCAAAGAATGTTACTATTTTTAATGAAAAATTTAGAATTGAATCTTCGAATTGTTTTTTATTTAAATCGTTTTTTACAAAATTATTCATTCTGTTAGAATTCCTATTTATTATTCCTAATCCTCCACCAAGTAATGCTGATTTATTAAAAAATAAGTCTAAAAGTAGACTCATATATTCTTTTTTATTAGTTTCTTTAACTATTTCAGCAAGAGCTTGAACGAAAAATATTGAAAACAAAGGTAATTTATACGTTTGAAACATGTTGTTATTTTCTTTAATATGTTCATGTCTAAACGAAAGATTTTTTGATAATTTACCAAATTCAATAAGATCTTCTTTAGTTGGTCCATAAATATCACATTTAGATGCTAAATAAATATCATGATATTTATGATTTAAATTTTCACCTTCAATTGTATTATGTCTTAATGAATCTTTAACAAAATCAATGACTCTTCTTGTTTCTTTTTTGTTTTCAATTACTTGTTTTTTAAAAAAGTATTTCCAAGCACCTCTTCCAAGTGAAATTTGTGCATCACTGTTAGTTTTTAAACTACTTGCAAAAACATACATTTCACTAAGCATATTGCGAGTATATGTATTACTTCTAACAATATGACTAATTGTAATAGTACTAGCAAGATAACTTATAAGATGTTTTGCCCAGAAATCAATTTCTGATTTGTTAAATATTTTTTCAATAATTTTTATGTTTTTATATTTAATTTTAGCTTGAAAAGTTTTTGAGAAAAGTCTTTTATTTTGTTCCATTGAAATCACAGAAAAGTTAGAAGGAATTATCTTAGCTGCTTCATTTTGAGCTTTCGTTCTAACATTTTTACTTACTCCCATTTGTTTATTAAAATCTAAGAAATAACCATTAATTGTATCAAAACTTTTAGATAAATCTACATCATCAATTGAAACAATTTTTTTAAACAAATAATCTATCAAAGTCATTATCTTATTGTGATTTACTCCTGATATTTTCAGTTTAAAATCACTATGAAGATCGTTTTTAGTAACAAATTTAAAATCTTTGTTTATTGCATCATTTGAGTTATATGTACAATATATTATTTTTTCATCTTTATTTTTCTTTTTAGTAAGGAATATAAAGTTTTTTGAATCGTTTATTACATAATTAAAAAATCCTAATTCTATTTTTGTGATTTCAGAATGTATTATTTTTGTATCAAAGGACACACTTTGTTCTGATAATACATTTAATTTGAAATCATTTGATAAAAGAGAACTAATAATTCTTTCTTTTAAATTGATTTCAACAGGTTTAATTAAAATATAAGATCCAATTTTGTATCCAATATATACCTGGTCAAGTGGATTTTTTTGTCTTTCACTTTTAAATTCTTTAAAATGTTTTACTGTATTAGTGTTAATAACACATCTTCCTTTAACATGAGAAGTTGGAGATAACATGAAAACAGAAAAATTAATTATTTTTACACTATTGCTCATGATTGTTTCAATGTTTGTATTTAATTTAATTATTAGATATATATAGTAACTGCTAGATAAGTTTACCCCTGTCCATATCGAAAGAAAACTAATTAATAAGATTAAAAGTATTTCCATAATATTTAATAAAAAAAAGAGGGGTACTGTACTTCCCCCTCTTCTTGTCAAGTCCTATTACGCTGCGTTAGCAAGCGCAAGAGGTGCTCTGTTAATATTAATAACTTTTCCAGTTATTGTATACTGTTTCCATAATGATCCCACTTACTATTACAATGTCAAAACCAGTCACCCCCATATGATACCTATACTAGATTAACCCTGAGTTTCTTTTAAAGTTAAGTCAGTATACAGTTATAACTTCTAGTAATCATCGGTTACCTATAAACGCTTCGTGGAGGTGGAGGGATTCGAACCCTCGTGCACCGTAATCTCTTTAGGTACGAAAACAATTTTATTTAATCTTTTGTTCGCAACCAGATCTACAAATAGTAGAACCAGAATTATTAACTACACTTATACACCTCCAATAGCCCCCGCCGTCTTGATGCTTGCTAACCTTGTTCATAGCTCCATGTTTTTTACAATATGGTTTACCATTATCAAATGTGACTCCATCGAAGTTAGCGTGGTCTATTGGAATGTAATGTATAGTTTGAATTGGAATAAACATTAGTTAATTACAAGAGACATCACTTCTTTAAGTGCGTACCATTGTGGTGCTAATAAATACATTAAACCCATTGTAAAGGTCGAGAATGTATTAATTGCTATGATAACTACTGTAACTATGGACATTATCCATAAGGCATCAGAAATGCCCATATCCTTGTCTAATTTAGGACGCTTGATAATCATACGATACATTATAAATATCATGATTACAAATGGTAAAGTCATAATGAGACCTTTAGCTCTTTGTAAATTAACTATCATATCCCATGCTTCTGCCCCTACTGGTGAAACAGCGTTCCAGGTTTTTTCTAGTATTCTTTCAGCTGTACTTAAAGTAGTTTGATAATTATTAGATAGATCTTTTATAGCACCATCAGATATATCTATGTCTATGAGTGCATTACCTTCTGAATCAACTTTAGGTAATGTGTCATCATTTTTAACTGTAGTTATATCATCAGAAACTTTAGCATCAAGATAATTGATACTCTTTTTTTTAAGAACATCATAACCTTGAACTACATCAGCCATTAACAAATTAGTTAATGAATCAGCAATTTGTACAGTAACATTGTTAACATTATTGGACATGTGTCTACCTGGATATGCAAATGCAAATGTTGGTAATATAAGTAATAAAAATAATAAGTTTTTCATTTTAAATTGATTTTGTTTTGTTGTATGATTAAGCTTTTTGTTATCAAATAAGAATTTATTGTACCTTCCATTGTTTTTAAAGTTAAATGGAAAGGTGTAATTGGATCAATTGATTTTGCAATATCAATATTAAATACAGATTCTTCTTTATCATCCATATGAATTTCCCAATTATAATATCCTTCTTTTGTGCTGTTTTTAATAATTTCTTTTTTTGTTTCTTTGTTTTTTTCTTTTAAAATTGAAGGAGGATGAAATTGTTTAGGTGTTTCGTAAGAATGATGAATTCTATTTATTATGATGATTTTAAGTAAAATTATACTATAAGGTAAATTGATTTTGTTTTCCTTAATGTATTTGGATAATTTAATCAATGATTTAGTAAACTTATCTTTTGGATTAAGCTTTACTTTTTTCATTATTCTTACAAGATATTGATCTCCTGCTTCATTATATACCCATTCTCTTCCTGCTGTTGTTTTTTTATAATATGCCATGATGCAATTATTAAGTTAAAATTAAATTAGTCTGCATAAACAGACAAAAGAACACCGATAATAGAACAGCAAAATATTAGAACTATAGCTGCTTTTAATCCATCAGAAAGCGTTTCAATGTCTTGTAAAAAATAATAATTTCCTTCTACAATAGCTATGCAAAAATACATTATAGGCCATACAAAGCAAATTCTTTTAATTACTTGTTTTTCCTTTTTGTCCATTCTTGTCAACTTTTTATTTATAGGTATCATTGTTTTGTTTTTTTAAATTGTAAATGAAAAAAGAGGGAGTCCTAAATCTCCCTCTTTCCACTCTAACCTAAAACCGCTAAATCATGGCATAACGGTTTTTTCAATTTGATATTTTATTTAAAAAATTAGCCAATTTCTTTGACTCTTGTTTAAGAAGTTGTCGTTTATTGAATTTATTCCATGATTTTTCAACTAATTTTGTATATAAAATAGGATAATCAACTTCAAATGTGTCTTCTAAGCTTAAATTAATTCTTTTAAACCTACGCAAATCATGTATTCCAGTATAACGAAAATGTTCAATTGAAACTAATATTAAACTTATTGTTGCTAATATAAATATTATTAACATAATTATTGTTAAAACAATGTTAACAATTACATATGTTTCAGATAAAAAAAGTATTAATATAAAAGGTGATAAAATTATTATTGATAAAGAAAACAATGCAAATAATCTTTCAAAAACAAGTTTTTGTATTTTGTTTCTGTCTTTATAAACTTTAAAGATTGAAAAACATTGAAGAACTAAATAAATTAAACTCGCAATTATCACAATTGAAGTGCATATTAAAAATAATGAATGTAAAATTCCTACTGAATAATAACCACTATGATATGATTTGTCATATATACTTTCATCATCAAATTCTTTATTAGTATGATATATAGATATGTAATCATGATCATAAACGTTCAATGGATAATAAAAATCAATAGATGAATGCTTAACTGTAACAGTATCTGTTTTTGATTTAAAAGTTTCTTTTTCTATTTGAATGTTTTTACAAGAAAATAATGATAAACTTAAAATGAATAATAATAACAATCTCATGATTTTAATTTTAGGGTTAGATTTAAATTATCAGTTTAAACACTCACGCCACGTGAAGGCTAATTTATGTGAGCATTTTAAGGAAAGTTTCCTAAGGGCTTACAACCTAATCTTTTATACATCTTTTAAGATCCTCTTTGTGCCTGTTTAAGGTAGTTTAGAACTTATTTATGATATACTAGCAATCAACTATTTTCTCCCTGATGATGGGAGTAATAATCCTTCTATATCGTCTTCGGGAGACTCGTCGTACCCATCTATAATACAACAATAGATTTCATTCTGAAATAGAAAGGTTGAAAAAATAACTAATTTGTCGTTATCAGCATTTCTTAAAGAATTCTTTTGAATTGAATTTGTATTATTATGACTAAACAATTCCATTCCAACGACTGTTGTTTTTTCTTTTTTTAAAAATTCAGGATCAATGTTTCGTGTTGTAGTTGCAATAAAAATTTGAGTTGACAATTGCCATTCACTTGTTATGACATTAGTGTAACCCCCTTTAAAAAAGGCTCCTTTTTTATTATTTCCTACCATAAAACGCAGAACTTTTGAATTATGCATTTTAGAAAACCAATCTCTAATATTACACTCCCAAGTTTCTAATTTAGTTATTGTATCAGTACAAATTACATTATTATAATTCCCTAACGCTGTAATATACAATCCGTTTTTACTACAAAAAGGAATAATGTCTTTATATTTTACAATAACACAAGGAAACATGAATTTTGTGATAGTATTTAAAAACTCTTGATTTTTAATTTCTTCACACACTTTGTAATAAGAATCTGTTTTTTCATTTAATTCTTTACTTTTTTTGTTTTTTATGCCGTATTTATCAAGTTTAGCGGTTAATTTTTCTAATTTTTTAATATCAGTCTTTTCAATAACTTCATTTGATTGAGTCATTGATATTTGAAGAGTTTTAGCTACTGATTTCTCCGTTAAATCGTTAAATGAACTCATTATAACATTTCGTCTTTATATAGTTGTTTTAAAAACTCATCATTCATTTCTTCTTTCACATTTTTAAGTTTAACTTCAACTATATCTCTAACAAAAGGTTGATTATTAACAAAGAGTTTATGTTGATTCAAAGCAGTAAAAAGTAAATCTAACATTAAATAAACATATCCAATTGTTATTGGTATGAATAAAATCCAAACACCTGATCCAAATGAAGTTGTAGTTAAAAATACCATGAAAATAATGAATACAAAATAAAAAGTAGAACTTAAAATCATTAATATCAATGAATAATTTGTTAATAATAAGTCTTCTTTTATTTTAATTTCAACATCTACATTTTTAGCACTTTTCCATTTTTTTCTTTTATTAAATAGAAAGAATCCATAACTAAAAAGTATTACTATAATTGAAAGTAATAAAATTAAATTGCCAAGTATATCAATCATTGTATATTTACAAGGAATTTCAGAAATAGATATACTTTCATTAACTCCTTCATCATTTCTAACAATAATGTTGGTTTTTTTGTAAACATTTCTTGTAAAGAAAGTTGTAAATTGTTCATAACTGTCAATTTTATGAATTCGTCCTTCATAAGTTATTCTTTTTGAAGAATCGTTGTTGATTTCAATTTTTGACTTAGTACAACCGCCTAAAAAAGTTAATACTGTAAAAAACAATAAAACTGATTTAGTTAAATTTTTAAATCGTTTGTTTGTAAGTTGTTCCATTTTAAAAGGTGTTAGGTTTTTTGTTTTTAAATTTCTTACCATGATAAATAGTTTTAAATTAGAGTCTTGAACAATCTTGTTCAAACATTGTTTCTAATGATTTTTCTTTATTACTTTTAAGTTTATCGGTGAATTGAATTAAATGTCCTTTGTTAGACATTAGCATTAATGTATTATTATCAATCAATATCAAAAAATACTTAGAAGCTTTGATATTAAATGATAAATCAGAATGTTTCATGTAACCATAATTTGATAACATGTGATGTACTTCTTTTTCTTTTAGAGATATTTCATTGTCAGAATCTTTTTGAAGTTGTTTAATTATTAAAAGTGGATTTAAATCATTAAATGATTGCATTTTTCTGGTTTATTAATTTGTGGGGGTGATAGGAATCGAACCTATTCAGACTAAGTCACCAGATTTACAGTCTGGCCCGGCTCTCCAACTCCGGCGCACCCCCAAAAGAAGACTTTCTATTTGAAATAAAGAATCTTCTTTAAAAATTATTAGTTTCTGTTCCTAGAATGATAAGTTGTTTTACTTGATAAAGTGTCTTTTAAAAAAACTAAAGGTATAAACGATTTTTTATATTTAATCGTGTATTTAATTTCTTTAAAATAACGCTTATCATGTGTATAATTAGAACCAAAACTGTATTTCGATTGAGAGATATTTAATTCTCGTTTGTTATTTTTTGAAACAATCATTTCTTTATCGAAACCAACGTACCAAACAATACAAATAACTATGCAAATAACACCAATTATTAATTTAGCTTTTTCAAACATTAACATTTATTTGTATTCCAAAGATCTATTAAATAATTCTTTTTGTATCTTATGTTTGCAGAAACAAAAAAATAAATTGGAATAGCAGCAAGAACAATAAGTGTAAAAATTGCAGGAGGACCTGTTACAAATAATGATGCAAATATTGTTAAAACCAAAACAACAGATATTAACAAACTTCGAGTTTTGTTTGAAACATGTTCAGCATTATGAACATAACCATTGAAAAACCATTTAATTTTTCTAATGGCTGTAAAATCATTACCCCAATCATGAACTGCAATACATGTTGATTGCTCACTGATACTATTACTGTGAGTTGTATCAGGTACAAAAAACAAAATAGGATCTAATTTTTGAGGAACATGCTTAATTGTATTAAACATTTCTTCTGGTGCAAGAATGAAGAAATTACTCATGCTAACATCTTTATGTTTAGCTGAAAATTCTTGTACAATTCTAGCAAGATCAGTTGGAATTAATCCATTGTAAAGTCTTGTACCCAAGATTCTCAAATCATATTCCAAACAAAGAGCTTTAACTTCAGCACCTGTAAAAGATTCTTTAGCATAAATCTCTTTAGATCTTTTAGTACGTATTACATCTTCTTTAAGTTGTTTTTCATACCTATGAAAATGATCAAGACCTAAAAATTCTAAAGTTTTTAAATCTTTATCTTCAGTTTCAAGAAATAAATGTTTGCTATCTTCAATAATTTTGTCAGTAGCAATTTTTTCATTAGCTTTAACTTGAATACTTTTTAATCTTCTGATTAATCCATTTTCAGGAATAGAATCTTCTGCTTTAATTTGTTCTTTTTGTTCTGTTGACATGATTATAGTTTTAAATTTGAATTTAAAATGAGTTTTAATGTTTCAATGGATTTCAAACTTTCCAATGGAAGATATTTTTCAACATTTTGATTTTCTTTAATGAGTGCTCTTATCGAACTAGCATTTAAAATGTCTAAATCCGAATGAGTTTGTCTTGCTAATGATACCAATGATATTTCATCTCTTGTAAAATAACATCGTCTAAACCATTTAACAATTTGATGAGGAGTTTCACATGTAAAAAAGATATAAGGTCTATTTTTAACCAGAATTAATTCTCTTCTAATTGATTCATGTAAAAAATCTCCCCATAAATAATCAGCATTTAATTCGCTAGATAGATCTCTTAAAGCTAGCACACGAATTCGTTTGTTGATTTCTTTATCAGACCATTTATTATTATAATGTTTGTTGGCCCAATCCCTAACTACTTGTACTCTCCAGCTGATATCAAAAGGATTTCTTTCAGTCCCACTTTTATCAGCACTACCAACAATAAATAACAGAAAATCACATTGTTCTAATGCTTTTTCAATTAAATAAATGTGTCCATTATGAAAAGGTTGGCAACGACTTATAATTACAGCTGAGTTTTTCATTTTAGTAATTTAAAACCAACAAGTAATAATTGATGTACCAGGAATTAATGTTCCTATAAGATGAATTATTTCTTCTTTATAAGGTGCTTCAAAATCACATGCGATTAATTTAATTAAATTAGTTATCCATGTCACAGCATAAAAAACATAAAATACTAACATTGTACATCCTGTTGTTTCTGCTTTATTGTAATTACTCATTGTTTTTAATTTTTGTTTTTAATTTTAAGTTTATTTTCTGGAGTCCTTGACTCTGCATTTACCCAGGCTTGTCACTGGCTATGGCTGCATTGAGGAGGTGTTCTCAGTCTCGTTTGACATCTTGAACACCCTTTCCACTTTACTATTTTACGTACAACAATTTATGGAAAACGAATAATTAATACTAGGAGTAACAAGGTGGCCTTCAATAAAATCTACTTGTAAACTTTAACTAGCTCAATACCTTCTTGTGCTACTAATCTAGTTTTTTGAAATTCTTTGTCATGAACTATTTCATTTTGTACACCCATCTTGTAAGCAAAAAAAATATCTCCAAACATTTGAAGATGTTTGTTCCAGTAATTACCAGTTACTAAATCTCTAATAATATAATGTGCTTTTTTCATATTGTTTGAACTAAAAAATGGAGTCTATCGTATGACAGACTCCATTTATATTATTGGTTACAATCGCCAAACAGTAACACAACTATTTATTTGAATCTTTATTGACTTCCAGCTCGTTTGCTATGAAGTACTATTAATTATGGTCGTCGTGTCAACTCGAAAGGACACGGCTTGTCACCCTTCTTTGGCGGGATAGCCTCTGTAATTAAATGGTGGATTCAGTCCTGTCATCGGATTTTGTTTTATTTTATTTTATGTTTATTTAATAACATTTCTACAACTTCACTTTTTTTATCTGAATTGAATAGAATTTCATCGCTATCTTCATAAGAAAAATCTTTACTATCACATTTAGTGACTCTTAATATAATAGATGAACCAATAGTTATCATATCCAAAGCTTTTTTTATTATTAGTTTTTTATCCATTATTGTTAATTAGTGTGTGGATTACCCTTTCTGGGATCTACGATAAGTTTAATTTCATTTGTTTCGTAATATTCATACATTGTATGATATTCACTATAATGTTGTTCAGAAGTAACTCTTTCATAATGAGCTTCATTAACAGAACACGTGTATCTTTCTTTTACTGAAAGGTATTTAACTGTTAGCATTTTCTTCCAAAACCAAAAACTTTCTTTTTGTCTTGTTGATCTACTTCCAATTGCTTGTTCAAAAAGTTCAGCACCACATTTAGGACATAAACCTTCATCTATTAATTGTCGTCTAATTCTTTTTTTTGCTATTTTCTCTTCTAAATCAACTAATGAAATAGATTCTTCTTTACTCATCCTGCTATAATTTAATTATCGTTTAAAAAACAAAATGCACTAAACTAATTAAGAGTATCCATAAAAACATAGATCCAATAAAATAAAACTTAATTATTCTGTTTCTATGATTTACATAAAAATCAAGCTCATTAGATGAATATTTCTTCTTATACCATACTAAATACCCTTCATGTCCAAAAAAAACAATTGGAATCATATCAGTAAAAACACTTAATGGTCTAAAAAAGAAGAAAAGAGCAAAATTAATCAATTGAATAAGTATTAATTCTTCTCAAATACATTTTTTGAACAATGATTTGAACTTTAAGTGGTAAATTAGTGTCATTCCATTCAGGTGGAGCTTCATTACCAACATTAGGACCAGTAATCCAAACGTCAACATTACAATTAGGACTATACAATCCAGTACCTGTCAATACACCATCTTCAAATAATAATGCTGTAAATACAGGACAAGCACCTTCATTGTTGAATGGTACTAGAATTATTTCCCATCTTGCTTGTGCAAATATTGTCACTGCAAGAAATACTAGTAGTAAAAATAACTTTTTCATGATATTTTGGTTTTAAGTTAAATGAATAGGGGAGCAATTAAATCACTCCCCTATTTTAAAACTATGGCACATAAGAGTCAACCAAACCCAACCACAGTCTCTACTATTTAAATGGTTTCAATCTGATAATTATATTGTTCTTTTAAAAACTTCTCCAGATATTCTTCATTTGCTTTCACCATTATTATTGTAACAAAACAATTGAATTTAAAGAATATTATTACAGTCGTCAACATGATATAATCAATTGTTCTTCTCATTTGATGCATCATTTGGCCATAAACTGTAACAGCCATAAAATAATTTAATCTTAAAGAAAAGAAACAATACATTACTATTAAAATGTAATGTACTACATATGGAACAGTAATCATATCCTTGATCTTAAAACTTTCTTAAGTCTTAAAGCTTTATAAGGATGATTGTGATCACCTGTAAACAATTCTTTAACAATTGCATCCATTTCTAAATTGCTGAAACCTGTGTAAAAACCATATTCTCGAATAGCTTCAGTTTCATTATTAAACTTATGTAATGTTCTCGCATGCACTGTTTCTTCAGAATTTCTAATGAATTCAAGAACTGAAGCTGGTCCTTCAGTTGTTGTTAACATTAAAGGTGATACCATTACATGTAAACCATCTTGCCATGATTCAAATGTTGCCATTGTTAAATGTTGTTTACTTATCTTTATAAACAAATCAAACATAGAATCACCTAATTTACGTTGGACTTTATAACCCAAACCTTCAATCATATAATTTTCAGTAAATGTACCTGTCTCTTCGTTTATTTTAGACGTTGATACATACATTTTCATTCCTTTTAATGCTAGTAATTCTGAACTTGAAATTGTTTTCATTATCTTATGTTTTAAGGGTTGGTATACTAATGGTTAAAAAGAGGAGCATGACTCCTCTCTTAAAGCTGCTTTCAAACACTATGTTTGTTCTATCTATACTTGACTACAGCTTAAAATGTTTTGTGCACTCTGCGTTTTTAATTATGGAGTTGTGACCATACAATGCTCGCATTACACAAGGAGCCCTTCAATCGGAGTGTATTTCCGATCTCAATTGGCTATTCCACGCAGTCAATAAGTTGATGTCCTTATTTAAGCATGATTCGCTTGTTATAAAAGTTTGTTTGTTAACAGGGTAGCGATCCGTGTTAGTTAGTTATTCAAAATGATCTAATTCTCCAATAGAAAAAGATCACATTTACACTGAATTTTGAGAACTGTACCCTAAGTTTTCATCATAACTTATTCGATTCATACACCAATTCTCAATTTAGATGTACTAAGATCTCTCAATCAACGGCTACAAGATTCAAGACCACCAATTTTTAGTATTAAAAGGAGGAAATGTTATCTTTGAGCATTTTTAATATGTTATTAAACCTAAACTATCAATTGTTATTACTATTGTTGTATCACCTTTGTATTCTAAATCTAGGATTGTTCTATTATCGGGATATTCTTGAGCAATTTCTATGCTTAACGGAAGATCCCATTTTTTGACTTTAATTTTAAAGTAATCAAAAAATATCATTTCTTTATATTGTTCACAATCACAGTTCTGTCTTACTTGGACAGTATCTACAATATCAACAAGATATTTAGTTTGAGAATAACTCGTGCTAGCCAATAAGACTAACACGAGTGCTGCTATGTACTTCATCTATCTATTATTCTCTTCGTACTTCTCGTTTATATCATCACAAATCTTTTTAAGATTTGTTGTTTTCGATACACGTACACCATGACTTCTTATTAAGAAATCACGAAATCCACTAACTTCAGTAACTGAAGCAAAACTACAAGGTCCATTTCTACAACTTTTGTAAACAAAATGCATACGTTGTCCCTTTGAATTCATTTCATCAATAATGTAATGTGTTATGATCATTTTGGTTGAGTTTAATGTTTAAATAAAATATGAGTTTCACTTCGCTTTATATCTCATTCTTCACCCCGCTTCTAGGGCTTAATAATAACTAGTATTGTTTTGATCCGTTTAACTAGTATAAGATCTTTGCCGTTTGAGTATTACTACTCACTCCGAATTGGCATACGGAGTATTTGAATCATCATGTAATATCTAGCTTATCATTTGTTCAAAGCTTGATTAGTAGGTTTACTTACTATTACAATACCAACAGGTAAAAATGGAAGAACAGATTCGTTGTTCTTTATTTTATTGTTAATGTATTCACGTTGATCATCTGTAAGTGGATGATCATCAAATAATTTATTAACAATTGCGTCGTCTATTTCTTTGTTGTACATAACTGTCAATTAAATAAAGAGTTCACCCTTTGAAGTTAAATAAACTCTCACAAGGTTGCACCTTGACAATACTCTAAGTAGAAAATAAGCAAAAGCCCTTTTCTTTTAACATTATTATTGAGCATATTGCCCTGACACTATATGGTCTGCAATTGGATGAGAGTTGTCTTTGGTAGACATTGGTCGATACATTCGATTCATTCCAAAGATTGTAAAAAGTTGACCCTTTGAAGTTATCTCCAGGTCAACTCAAAACAAATAGTTAATTACCTTGAATCCCTAAATCTTTAAGGTTATTTATCATGTCATCAACGTCTTTCATTGTTCTTTTTACTGCAAGACCTTCAGCCATTTCTTGTACTTGTAGATCAAATCTTCGTAGTAATACAGCTGTCATTCGGCTATACATAGATACAATGATCATTATTGCTACAGGTTCTCTAATTGGTAGTGCTACCATGAGACCTTCATTGTCAGTTGTGAATAGAATTGCTCCATTAGCAGTAAGAGCATAACCAAGAACTGTATTGTTTCTTAAAGTTTCCATAATGTTTAAAGATTTCCGTGTTCATTAGTTATGAAAATTACTTCTTTACTTAAGAAGACAAGAATGAGAGAATCATGAACGCCTTGTCCTCCCGTAATGTATGTCATTGTACAATTCTTTACGAATCGTATTTCTGGTTTAATTAGATTATAACTAATTTGACCTCCAGATTGTACTGCAATTGAAACGGACTTACATAGTATAGCCCCGTCACTATAAGTTAATTTAATCATGATGTTTTGAATTTTGAGTTTGAGCTACCATGCACTCCTTGTATTTTACATTTTTTAGACTAGATGTAAGGAACATCAACTAGTTAA
>Ga0307928_10000192_pt1 | contig 41845 bp, 43 predicted proteins | sample AceLakmetagen232_FD_201815 | JGI IMG/M metagenome (GOLD analysis project Ga0307928, IMG submission 201815) | Saline water microbial communities from Ace Lake, Antarctica - #232 | ecosystem: Environmental > Aquatic > Non-marine Saline and Alkaline > Saline | place: Antarctica: Ace Lake...
AGAAAACTCAGTGTTTTATGCTGGCATACGCAGGTACGTAACAGCTACCTCGTTCGTCGGTGTCCCAGACCAGTCGCTTATCTCAAGAACAACAGACAGGCTTATCAAGCAAAACACAGATGGCAAGTGGGAGTTCATTATAGAGGTAGAGGCTGCGCAGGAGGGGGAAGACTACCAGCTGTCGCAGGGCACAAGCATGTCTGCGGAGAACCCACCACCGAATTACATAAGAGCCTACGTCACCTATGATTTCTCAGCTGGCTCTACTGAGGAAACGAATGCAGAGCTGATCGCCAAGCTGGCTCTCGGTGCTTCAGGTAAGACCATGTCTACACGCCTTAACGTTGAAGCGCTTAGCACTACCGAGTACCCTGACATATCCAACACGTCAAACGTAGGTTACGGAGACGCTGACATGCGTCGTGACCAGCATAATATATTTGAAGTCAGCCACGGTGGTAAGTCAGACTTGTATATTCAAACACAACCAAGGCCACTGATAGTACAGACTCGCATGTACGCAACGCTTCTTGACGCAACTACCAAACATTGGCAGCTATTCTTTGACCGGGATACGTTCCCTGGTTTCTATAAGCTAACCAAGTTGGTGCCGGCTGATGGCATACCTACAGGTACCAACGACTGTGGAGATCCAAACCCAGGATCGCTAGTCATTAGCAGTGTTGTGAAGACATACAATAACACACCGTTGACTAATGGGTTCGTACCTGACATCAACAGCTACACGGAGGCTGCTTTTTCAAGGTTTCAAGAACTTACGTATGAGTTCGTTGACCCGTATACAGACACCACCGACATGACAAACATGGTCACCACTGCCGAGTACGTTGTCGATCTTCTGCAGATGCCTCTTATAAAAGAGGTACAGGACTACATCACTGGACGCACGTTGGCAGCTCACAGGTATGATGATCTTGTAAGAGCTCCTATACCGTGCCTCGTAAGTGCGACTGTCCCAATAAAGGTGCCAGTCGGTTCAAGTATAAACACGAAGGCTCTCGCAGCAGCTGTTGCTAATTCTATTAACGACGAAGGGTTCACAAATGAGCTGCCAGCTTCCGTTGTCTGTGCAGCTGTGCAGGATCTCTTGCCGGCAGGTGGGCGTGTGTACCCGCCGCTTGACATGCTCGGGGAGACAGTGATGCCTACGCAGGCCGACCCGCAGTTTATTCGGTCAGCTACCGTGCTTACTGTACCTGTTGACCACACACTTTCTATGTCTGCGAGCACGGTGATGTTCTTTGCCAATGCAGAGGACATACGTATTGAAATAGAGTACTTCGGTTAGAGGATAGTTTACGATGAGTGACGAAACCAGAACAGACGCACTTCGTAATCCATCGACCACCGTCGGTGACAATGAAGGTATACCGAGCCGCACGCAGTTCGGCAACACTAGCATATTCGACGGTAAGATGATGTTGCACATGCTGGGTACGTGGTGGCGTAGGTGGTTTGGTGACGCCGCACAACTTAGCGCCCTTTACGATGGCACAGGTCTTGCTGAGTATGAGACGTACCTCACTTTTCTTGACGCCATCGCCTGCCTCTCAAGGTTTGACGTACCCATATTCCATACTCGTAACTGGGGGTACCTAACGCTGCTTGAAAGCGAGATGCAGACTACATCACAAATTTTGTACGGTACCGAAGGACTCGTATACACCAATCGGGATGTACCGTCATATGGCTTCAGTGGCACCATCGACGGGTACAAATTTACTGCCCCTGATGACCTTGCAGCAATACCTTCCATGATGAACCGTATTATAGATCCCAGTTTGGTGCTGCTAAACGAGCGTGATTATACGCTTACGAATGGGTCTATAACCTTCAACGATAATCCGTTTGAGAACACGTTGATACCTAAGAGAGAAATACTTGATGCTGCTGGAGAGGTAGTAGATCATCAGATCGCAATGTGGATGCACCTGTCTGAGTGGGACCTTGAGTACGTGTATAGGCACTTCGGCTACGTGCTCAACATATGGATGGAGTCAAGTGAGTATTACAAGGGGTTCATTAACGCACTGTGGGACAACATGGTACTTGGGTCCTCTCGTAAAGCTTTTGAGTGTGCCTGGGAGGCGATGACAGGAGTGCGCTTTGCAGTAGGCAACGAGGTTGTTACCTTTATAGAAACCTTCTCTGACAGAAAGCACGTCATCACAGATAAAGACATCTACACGTATAGCGTAAACAGCGAAGTGCTTGTACAGGAAGGCGATGAACTGTATCCAGGACAGTCCATTGTGGATACGGTGCAGATAGCAGAGCCAAGCCATCTTACTGACTGGAACGTTGTCGTGGGTGTGTCCCTGGGAGCTGACTTCTTGAACGGAAGTAACAGATCGCCTATTGTATTTCAGAATCGTGATGTTCCTCTTGAGTACCTTGGCGTATACCCAGACGGGAAGGTACGTCTTGAGTTCAGTGTGTCTGGAGATCCACGTGACGTGACTGATTTCTGGCACAACGTGCACATAAACGAAAACGTAAGCGGAACGTCTCTTGCTGAAATGCTTGACACAAGGGGGAATAAAACAGAGATTGTACCTGAGTGGGCTCTAGCGCAGACGATAAACCCATTCCAGTTTGCGATGGATAACATCTTAGAGAATAACATATACGCTGTACTCGTTAAACAGGATGGATTTATAAATGGAAGCATTGGTGTCAGTGCCACTGCACACCTACAGCGGCATCTTCCCCCACAAACTACGTTTATGGTGTTTATATGCATGGATGTTGTTGACGAGTTGATTGAACTCGATACACAGGCGAGTGATTCACTTAGTATCACAGCCCTTGGTGTGTATAATGAGGATCTGTACGATAACGTTGTTGACCATGGGCCCAGAATAAAAACCGTACCGGAGAACTGTCGATGAACATGAAGATAATTAAAGCGGTTGAAAGCGCACCATGCCCAAGAGGGCACACACAGATAATGTCTGTGAATCCTAAGACAGGCATAATTAGTAGCCTGGTGGCTGAGGCCAATACCATTATGACTGACGCTGCTGATTGCATGCCACGGCAGGCCGCCGGTGACATGCGTTACAAGCTTGCGTACATGTACATGCAGTTTCAGAATCTGACGCTGCCTGGTGACACACCCAGCGTGCCAACCTACACGGCTGCAGATGGGGTGGAGTACTACACGGCCCTTGAGGTAAACGCAACGCAGGACTTCCTGCGTGTGCCACTGCTTGTGAGTCCTACCTTTTCGCCATCGGACTCCAACTATGCTGGAAACCTTGTCACGTACGTAGCACTCAGTGGCGGGGTTACTTCAGGTTTCTGGGGTAAGCCTTTCAGTGAAGCGAATAACAGTGCCGTATTCGGCGGTGCACTTGTAGCTGCTCCTACCGGTCAGATGCAGGGCGATAAGATCTTTGCAAGAAACTACCCGACAAGTGCTAAGATACTCAAACCTGCTGGTGAGCAGATTGTGATGCAGTGGAGTATCGAGTACGTGGTTCCATACGTTTAAGAAAAGGAGTAACAGATGCCTCCATCATGGGTCCCGATTATTCAAGCGATAATAAACAATGAACCAATTGACGCAGCAGTCACTAACCGTCCACTAGGACAGCTGGCAGAGCGTACTGAGTACCTGCACGCATTGTTTACAACAACAGGTATCGGCAAAGGCTCTTATGACTTTGACGCTGCTTGTACACAAGAAGTGTATGAAGGTGCTGCTGTGTTCTGGAATGGGGAGTTGCAGCAGTACGACAACGCACTTGCTGCGCTGAAGTTCAACGAGGAAGGTAACTACGGCTCCTATGAGGACTCAACGTATAACGTAGGCATCTGTGTCGCTAAGAGTAGCAGCCAGCGTGGTGTGATTGCGCTGAACGGTCGTGTTGACGATGTAGACTTCACTACGTCAGTTGGCGGCCCACTGGCCCCAGGTCCGTATTACCTCTCTATGGTAACCCCGGGAGCTATGACGAAGGAAAAACCAGCAGTCGGCATCCTGGCTATGTTCGGAATGAGTTTAGACTCGACCATGGTAATGCCTACGTTTAAGGACCTCGTAGAGGACCACATTCACTATACATCTGAGCTTGATACTACTACTGGTGTCTCCAGCGCCACCAAGGGCTGGGTAGCCGCAGCAAACCCAATCTTTGGCAGCCTTGCACCTGTTGGTGCTGTCTATGGCTACAACCTCAGCCAGGACGAAAAGGTAGATAATTTGTTCCCGTTCGTACCAGCTGCCAGTGTGTATTACGAGCTAGACGGCATTGGTAGCCAGACCAAGATAACGTCTGACAACAATGGTATCTGGTGGATGGACGCAGGCACTGATCCTAGTGACAGCACGCTCATACGTGCTTACTTCGTCAAGATGGTCACTAAGACCAACAACACGAGTGTCACAAGTCTGCAGCCAGGTACCGACCAGCCAATACGCTTTGTTAACTGCCTCGGTGAGGATGCAACAACTGGTGACTTGCGTGCGCTCCTGGATCTTGTATTTAACCTTGGTGTTGACGATACAGCTGGGTGGAAGGTGTTCAAAGAGCTCACGGGTACAAACCAGCTCGAGCGTGGTCCTGTGGTTGAGTCGATCACGTCTGACAGTCTTGACATATCTTTCGTTGATGACGCAGGAACTCCGCAGGGCGAAGACACAGCTAACGGTAAAGCCGGCCAACTGGTTATCAACTACACCCCCTCAGAGCTTGGGCGTGAGAACCCGTCTACGATTGTGGCGCTGTACAACGCACGTGAAGAGTCTTACGAGACAGGCACTGAAGAAATACCGTACTTGGCGCTGCCTGAAGAGCAGTTCTCAAGGATCTCTTACAGGTTTGACGTACCTTCTGTCGGCCTGGTATCTCCAACATACACATTTACGTTCTGGTCTTGGGTACTTGCAACTATTGGCGCACTCCCAACAGGTACTGATCTGCCGTTACTGCACGTGCAATACAAAATAGTCTCCAAGGCTACCAGTGCACTGCGTCCAACGTTGACACCTGGGTTCTCTACAGCGGCCGCCCTGGTGTACGACCCGGACGGTGTTGGTATGATCGCAAACCAGTACGTGTATTCTTACTACACAGGAATAGCCGTGGCACCCGGAGATCAGGTTTACGTACTTCTCAACAGAAATATGCTTGGTGATGACGGGTACGGTGGTGACATTGGTATTCTGCGAGCTGGTTATAAAATTACTGCGGCCCCATAGGAGTTAAACTATGCCATTGGTGATAAATAACACAGTAGCGTTTGTGCACATTCCAAAGACAGGCGGAACAGCTGTGCGTCAGCGACTTAATGACCATAAGTATAAATTACACGAGGCCAAACCTGAACCTTGTGCGAAGGGCGTCCACGCCAACGGATGTTGGCTTGACATGCCTAAGTTCTGTCTTGTGCGTGATCCGCTATCTTGGGTACTGTCTGCATGGGGTTTTTGGATTGATGACGACAGCCGCCGGGTGCGGCATATCAACCACGGTAAGATTATTGAGGCAAAAGAGTATAACTGGTGCGCTTGTAACTGGTCACCTGTACTCGTAGAGGCGTTCAATAAACAAAACTTTGAGGAAACTTTAAAGGGCATTATGCGGCTGCGTCCTGGTATAGTCTCTGAAACCATGTCTAGCTTTGCAGATCAGGATAACATGACGACGTTTATGTTTCCTGACTTCAAAGGTGTCACTGAGTATTTACGAAAGCACATAGTCAGTAAGCCACCCCCGGAGCACTTTAAACGTGTAAACGCTAGCGTAATAAGGTATACACCTGTAGATGAAGCCGTGTTGAAGGACTTCGCAGCTGCAGAGTCGGCCTTTTACGAAAAGTACGACGTTGGTCAGGCGGAGGCCATAGAGGAGTTTAGTAAGCGGCAAAAACGAATACTAGATAAGAAGACCAGGAGATAACGATAATGCCAGAAAATGCCATATGGAATGTAGAGTGGCCTAACGCTAACGCAAGTAGAAAGTACCCTCTTGCGCAGGACGCCACGATGATAGACCTGTCTGGTGACTTCGTGTTACCAAACGACCTTATCGTTGACTTTATCATGCCAGTGCATGCGTCACTTTCTCCAGACGTGGACCCTACGTTGTTTCACGTTGCGCAAATAGGTGTGTTCAGCGCTGGTGTTGTTATCTCGTTTGGATACGACGGTGAGATATTTGCCACGGTTAACGTACCTCTGGCAGGTTTTACCAAGTACAGCACATACGTGGTAACTGGTACTGGTATGATGTTAGACAGTCGTGGCTGGATCACCGTTGGGGATCTTACTACAACGCTCAGTAGCGCTGGGGCCTGGTCGTTTGACACCGATGGAGGCCGTATACACCCTATGTGCATACGCCCAGACCTCAGGGCGGTTACCTCTATAGTAGTAATCGACGCCGCTGGAGAATCGAGACCTGTTACTGGTGACATTGCTTTCCTTGCTGGTAGCAACTTCCAGTTCAGGGTTGAGAAGAAAGAGGACTTTCCAGGCGAGTTCCCTCCACGCCTACGTGACCGAATTATATTCGATGCTGTTGACAACAGCGACCTCGATGAGGGCTGTGAGTGCAACAACATTGACGAGCTGGCGCCTTGTGTACGTACACTGAATGGGGCTCACGGCGACTCGACTGGCAATGTTCAGCTTCAGTCAGGATCGTCCTGCCTTGAGATCACAAACTCAGGTAACACGGTAACTATAGCAGACAAATGCTCAGAACCATGTTGCGACTGTCGTGAGCTTGACGTTGTGATAGATGCTATACAGACAGTAACTGACCAAGTATTTGAGATTGAAAATGCTGTAGCACAGATGGGTAAGGAGGTTGCTGCAACAAGAATAAACCTTCTTGCGTCTAAGACAACAGGTCTTCCGTGTACCCCTTAATACAGGTTTGTACGTATGACTCAGATTCAGTACCCATGGCTAAGTTCCAACGTGGAGATATCGTACCCGTTTAAGCCGCAGGTGTACCCATGGTACGTTGCGTCTATATTCACTGACGCATATATTGTAGACGGCACAAACCTCCGTGTTGATATGGAGCCTATTAACGAGCCACTCCGCCTCGTGCAATTCGAGCTAACCGACGCAAGCACGGCCGGGTTCATGCAGCTGCAGTACATCAGCGATGGTAGCCTGTTTTTCTTTGACAACACGTCTCCTACGACTGAGTATCGAGTTTACGATTTCGGTGACTGGAAGGTGGTGGCTGCTGACAATCAGGAAGAACGCAAGTATGTACGACTCACACTCTACACACCCAACATACCAGCCTACCCGTTCACTCTGTCACTATTTATTGATGGCCTTGAAGCTGTGTTTGTTGCCAGAGTGCATGAGCAGAATTTACCTAAGGTGTACTCAATAGAAGTGACTGACGCAGACACCGGCGTTGCCCACGTGTTGAGTGAAGACGTAGAGATACGACCAGGCTTCAATACCTCATTTACAGTAGAAAACAACGAGATAACTTCACAATCATTTGATGATTCGGATAATAGGACGCTTACTGCTGTTACCATGGCTGCAAGCCCAGGTGCCGGAGAAGGCAGGCGTCCAGTTGACTGTGAAGAAGAAGCGGAGGCACTTAGGCAGGTCAACTTTCTACCTCCAGATGAGGACGGAAATGTATTACTAAATATGACAGGGAATCTGCGGTCTAACCTGTCGTATACAGGCACAGGCGCCTTGGTCGTACGTAATGAAGGAGTGATCGATCTTGACAACGATGGGGCTGCTTGTTGCACATGCGAAGAGTATGGAGAAGAGTATGAGAATATTCTTGCTGTGCAGGCTAGGGCGGTGGACGTAGCAGCAGCTGCAACAGCTGTTAACGACGAGAGTTGCGAGGTCACTAGCGACATGGAGGCTGAGCTTATATGCCGTCAGCAACTGGATATTAGAGTACTGCTTGTTGCGAAGACCGGTTGGATAGTTAACATTATGATCGTGCTTAACAACAACCCGCCGTGTGACCTCAATGCACCGCCGGTAATCGTAACACTGACGTCTGCAGCCTGCGGCGGCACGTGCATAGCGGACACCGATTACAAGATTGTAGGAGACATGGGCTACTTGTTTAACCTAGGCGAAGACTACGTGTGGCGTAAGTTCGACATAACCAACCCAGCAGCTCCAGTACCAACAAGTGAAGTGGTACTCGGCTCTTCGTATATGGTAGTATCGTATGAGGTGCTCATCATTGATGAGGCCAACCGTGGCTGTGATCCAGGTGTAACACCGCAAGTAGCGCCGGAAATTACGGTAACTGCTGCAGGCAACTGGTCCGGAACAGTAGTATCAGATAGCAAAACTATAGAGCTTGAGTGCCCTCTTCGTGACCCTGATCCTGATGACTGCGAGATTGTTACAGATTATCCACCAGCACCGTAGGAGCGTAGCATGTCAATTATACATCCTGATTGGTCTGTCAGGAACAGCACTAGAAAGTTTCCATTAGACGACACAGCGTCTACTGTCAGTGACGATAATAAGTTTCTGCCGGCTTCTTTCTTGGTTGATTGCAACATATGGGCTCCTGAGGTTGAGTTCGACGGCGGCCATACGTTAGAGTACCTGTACCTGGGTGCTGCAACGGTTACAGCGAATCAGGTGTCCTTGACAATACTGGGAACAGCCGGGCCGGCTGTACCTGTTACTGGCGACCCGGTTGGGCAGCAGGAATCGCCATTTGTACCACTTGCGACCGTGTCCGTGTTGATCAGCGATTTGGTACCGTACAAAAATTACGCTATCGTAGCTATGTACCCAGGTGTCACAGGCTGGGTGATGTTTGGTCAGCTGCACGACTCGGAACCGTTTAGCATGCTGTTCTCCACACCACAGCAGTCTATGCTCGCACCAAAGATAGCAAGATTTTACGCCGGATTGCCTACACCAGGAATAACTGTAGGTGCTCTTCGTAACCTTTTAGTGGGTGACGTTGAGCTGCTCATGGATGCCCCGATTACAGCTGAGATAACCGACCGTGTGGTGGAGGGTCACGCATCTCCTTACTCGATACCCGTTATAGAAATAAAAATGGTTGGTGCAGACGGTGCCGGGCTGCCTGAGAAGGATACGATGGAAGAGTTTGCTGGGAAGTGTGGTCTCCGCCCTGAAAGCGGCACATGTAACAGAAGCCCGGTACAACGCATCACCGGTGTCTCTCCTGATATTGACGGCAGTATTACTGCTGAGTTTGACGGTGTTAGTGTGCGCAGATACCAGGATGGCGTGTGCATTGATAGCACACAGGGGCTCGCTGATGCGTGCGCAGGTGTTACCGTGGACCCTGCGGTAGTTGCATGTGACATAGTACTCCCATACACAAATACGTTTGCAGACACAGCGGATCTTGTTACGTTTACTGGCTACACTTACACGGACGCAGGCGATCTCTATTTAGTTCCTGGAGGTTACCCAGATGCGGCGGCTGGCACTTGTCTTTTGACGCTGGACACTGGTGTTGCTATCCGGGCGTTCACGTTAACACTTAGCGGCGCTGTGGCTGCCGGAGCTGCCGCAGGGCAGTACTTCTGTGACTCAGGCTCGTATAGGGTGGTAGTGCTGTCAACAGGCGACGTGTACGCAGAGAACAAGTTTACTGAGGTACAAATACCACTGGGGTCTGCGGCAGTCAGCAACCCTATGACGGTGTTAGTTAGCAGTAGTGGTACGATTGGCGGAGTTACAATACCGGCACCGTACTGGGTTCCTAGTGGTGGCACTGGGATCATAGCGTATACTGAAGAAATGACGTTTTCACAGTATGAGGTGAGTGATGCCTGAAGAACAAAGACTTTACGTACAGTGGCGTAACGCCAACGAGGGTACAAAGTATCCATTCTCAGCTCGTGCAACGCTGACAAACGGAACCGTGTCTATTGCGCCAGAAGTGTTTATTGACGCCAGGCTGTACCCTCCTCTTGGAGCTGCTTCGCTGCACCTATCACGCATTACCAAAACGGACACTGAACTTACGATTGCCGTAAGTGATTCTATTTCCGGTGAGCTTGCTTCCTCTCTTGTGTTGATCTCTGACATACAGACTTACAGTTTAGAGCTGTTGGAGCTGCGGGATGTGTATGGGCGACCAGCTGGTGTGTTTGTCACATCTCCTGAAGGGCTTGGATTGCTCACAGCGCTCCCAATAGGCACACATGAGTTTACGGTGAACGATACGGAGTTTACAGCTGCGGTGGTTACCCCGTCTCCGCAGACTGGTTTACGCAGCTTTGTGGTTGATGGCGAGACGCAATATGACGAAGTATGGCTTGTTGGCGGCCTTGGAGTCGTGCTTGAGCATGAAGTGGGTGCTCTTCATGGCGACGACATTGTTACTATTAACGTCGTTGGTGAGCCCTTGTCGAAAAGAACTATCTGCAAGGATGAGGCGGTGGGCTTTACTACACCTACTTTCGTAAAGGGAATAACTGTAGATGGTGTATTCATTCCTCCGGATGAGTTTGGAGATTTAAAAGTCAGTGTTTGCGCTATGGACGTTGATGATACTGTGCTGCGTGTTATTCCAAGCGCCAATGGAGTAACATTTGCAGCCGTAGGCGGGAGGGTTGGCTGATGTCACAACTCGATTTTTATAATACCAACAAGTACCGTAAATACCCGTTTACCCCGACTGCGGACACGTCGTTTAACGGCGGCGCCTACACGTTAGACAATCGATTTATTCTTGACTGCGGTTTCACATTAGGCGGACTGTCTGACTTCAGCATAGGTTACTACGCAGGTAGCCCACCGCAGCTGCCAAACTTACTGCGGTTGACTAAAATAGAGAGACTGTCTGCTACAGAAATTGAGTTTACTTTTGTAGCTGAGTCCATGTCGGCATACCCATTTGTGTTTCTTCGGAATGTCAATGATGGTGAAGGTGCTGTCGGTTATACAGAGGCAAACAGTAGTCCCGTCTACGGGATCGGTTTCCTTACGACTGGTGACTTATCGCCTCTTTTTGATATAAGCAGCCCGTATTATATAGCGACGGATGTTGTACCAGACGTCGAGGGCCCTGAGATAGAGCAGGCACTTATAGTAGCCACGCCCGGTCAAGGAGTAGTTACGATCAATGTTGGTAACCTTCCACGAGTAAAGGCGCAAGATATTCAACCCGATCCAATTGTAAAAGTAGTTGCTTCAGACATAATAGATGGTATAACTTTAGCAGCGGGGTACAACATGGCGCTTGTCCCAGAAACGACAACGAACCAGGTGGAGGGTTCGGCACTCGTAGGGGCGGGCAAAGGAGAGCCATGTGGCGAGTTGGAAAGGTACCCTGGCGAAGACCCCGGCACGGGGGCACTGTTGTCTGGAGGACCTAAGTGCAATGAGCTGGTATACACTATCAACGGCGTCAACCCCACAGACAGCGGTGACTTCATATTTAGAGCAAGCAACGGTTTGCGTATTGACACGGATGCTGCGCTGTGCACTGTGACAATCGTTGCTGACCTGAGTGACGTTATCGTTTGTACAAGCGAGTAAACTATGGTTGATGCATTCACATCACGTATCTGTAATACCGGCGAGAACACTGGCGATACGCTAGGCGGCATCCCAGCTGTTGAGACCGGATCTCTGATTGACCCGTTTGAAGTATGCACGGCACCTCCGCCTTTCGGTGAGGCTGCACGTATCCCGTTCACACCTCCAAGCGTTGCTTCATGGTTACCTCCGGAGCAGTGTATCGTCAGGGAAGGCGAGTTTGCAGACCGCCCTGCTGCTGGGTGTACAGATCCGTGTGGTTGTCGTTTCTACTGGGCCACGGACACACAAGAGCTTTGGTACGATGACTGCGTAGAATGGGTTCTGATCAACGTTTGTGTAGTGTTGGAAGACACCTGCGCAGATAGGCCGGCTGCTGGGTGCGTCCAGCCCTGTAAGTATTTTTACGCTACTGACACAGGCAACCTGTACTTTGATGACTGCGACATTAACGAGTGGGTACTGCTTAACCCATGTCTGTTCAAAGAAGGGCTCGAAGCAGCTAGGCCAGCAACACCCACGTGCAACCCTACTTGTGCAGAGACACCAGATGCATGCACGTTCTACTGGTCTACGGATACACAGCAGCTATGGTACGCCGACTGTGATGAGGACGAGTGGGTACTTATGAACGTCTGCGTTGTGCTTGAGGACGAGTTTGCCAACAGGCCAGCAGCAGGTTGTGTACAGCCATGCAAGTTTTTCTACGCTACGGATACCCAGAATATTTACTTCGACGACTGCGACGCAGATGAGTGGGTGCCGGTCAACCCGTGCGTTGTACTTGAAGATGATGTAGCTAACATACCCGACCCTGGAGATACCACATGTAAGTTCTTCTGGGCTATAGATACACAGACGCTGTACTACAACGACGGTGATGCGGACGAGTGGGTAGAAATTGGAGGCGGTACGTTTGATGAGAACACGGCGTTACAAATAGGGACGTGTGCGGACTCTGAGGACATGGATGAAGATAAAGATGCACCTACTGACTGCGTTGACCTTGCATGGGATGTTACTGCCCAAGATCCTTCTGAAGAAGGTTTAATTTTAAACATGCTTACTCGCATCATTTATCTTACAGCTGACGACGGAGGTTCTGAAATACTTTACGGTTTTTGTCGCACGTTGGGATTTGATACAGCAGGTAAACTTGCTGCAGTTTCAGAAGAGTGTGAAAGATCTATAATAGATACACCTGAAGAATGCGAATAATACGAGGTATTACATAGCATGGCTGAACACTTAAAAAAGGCTGCAAGTGGTCACCTGTTAAAAACACCTAATGGGCACTTAGTTAAGCTTTGCACTCCTTTTGAACCATGTCCACCAGACTGGGACACTACAGTGGCCGGCTCGGCTACTAATTCCAATATAGCTACATGGTTTCCTGAAACAGAGTTTTATGACCGGTGTTCAGACGGCTGCGGGAATTTTCAGGTTAGAGGCGATAATACGATGTGCCTCACTCAACCAGTGTACCTTAAAGCACGCAAAGCTAAAATCAATTTTCCATTTCCTCCACTGTTTAATGCTTGGTCTGCAAGGTTGTACATGCCTTATATACTAGCGTTAGAGGTGGAGTACGCCGACACGTCTATTGAAACGTATTACGACGCAGCGTTTAACCCAGGCTCAACTAACAATAGGTGCCTAGCATGCAACGTATCAGTATACGGTGCACACATTGGCAACTGGGCTGGTTCAAATCCAACAGACTTTTGGTATCCTATTTACAGAGCAGATTTACCTGGCGATATAGTGATCCCCGCCAGCGGGTTTTGCTGTGGTAATAACATAATTTTCTTAAATAATAATTGGACTGGAAATACGATGGCTGTTTCATTACGGTGGAAGATGGTCACGGTGCCTGCAAGTTGTACAACGTACCCGGATACATACGAACAGGCAAGTGTAGCTACTAGGTACTTATACGGCGGCCCGGGTTGGTCTGCAGATTGGGAAGCACACGCATACTGTTACGAAGATGGCACGGCGTGCACAGACGGACTTTTATGTGCACCGTAAACTACACTAATACACGTTTGGAGGGACGCATAGCATGGGAAAAGAGAAGTTACTGCTGACAACACAGCTGTCAGCCGGCGACATCGTTACGATGACCGCTGCAGTTCGAGACTTGCATAGAGCGTGTCCTGGCAAGTACCTCGTTAACGTAGACACGAATGTAAGCGAGGTGTGGGACAACAATCCGTACCTCGACCGAAGCATCACACGTGGCAACGCTGATCGTGTGATCGAGATGCATTACACTGATGCCATCAACCAGTGTAATCAGGTAAAGACGGCACACTTTATTACTGGGTATACTGACTGGCTTGCTAAGGAGCTCAAGGAGAAGATACCTCTTACTGAGTTCAAGCCTGACATGCACTTCTCAAAGACGGAGATAGATACTCCAACTGTGCCCGACCTTGAGGGCAAAAAGCCCTACTGGGTGTTGTTTGCCGGGGGCAAGACAGACTACACAGCAAAGTGGTGGCACAAAAATAAATTCATAAAGGTGGTTGAGCAACTGAAAGACGAGGTTACCTTTGTACAGGTAGGGGCTGCTGGGGGCGACAAGTGGAATCCTGTCATCACAGGAGCAGTTCAGATGATAGGCAAGACGACGTTCAGGTCGCTTTGCCGCTTGATACTTGGCTCTCACGGAGTGATCTGTCCTGTTACCTGTGGGTTGCATATTGCCGCTGCGCTGGATAAGCCTTGCATTACGTTGTCCGGCGGCCGTGAAGGTTGGTGGTGGGAGCAGTACGACAACCAGGTGTACCTACATACCATCGGAGGCAACCTTGATTGCTGCAAGGACTGGGCGTGCTGGCGTAGTCATGTTGACATGAAGTACGTTGGACTTAAAGACGGTGAAAGGGTTATGGACGAGGGAGAGCGCCTAAGTAAGGTGTGTCTGCACGTCGTGGATAAAGATGGACAGAAGCAGCCATTGTGCATGGACGCTATATCGGCTGAGCGAGTGGTGGAGGAAGTTAGACGTTATCAGAAGGAGACCCCGTATATGTCACCAGAAGAGAAGCCAGATTTTGTACAGTACCAATCTGGGCCAGAGGTAACCACGAAGGTGGCGGACGGCCGCCGTATAGCAGTATGCGTGTGCTTGTATGGTGATGATGGCGAAAATCCCATGCCGAAAGTATGCGCTAGGGCTGGCGACGACTTTGAAAAAGTACCAACCATGACGTACACAATGCTACATAAGCGCTGTGTAAGTAGCATCATTGAGAAGACTGACCTGTCGATGATTAACCTGTACGTTGGTTGCAACTCAGTTAGTGAAGAAACGATACGCTGGCTTAACATGAGCGTGGTACCTGAGTTGGCAAAGAGCGGCGGGACTCTCACTGTTATCGATGAGGTAGTCAACATTAACAAGTATCCGATGATGAGTAAACTATTCGCAGAGCTTAGGGACGAGAAGTGGATCGTCTGGTTTGATGATGACTCGTACGTATCTGATGACAAGTGGCTGCACCGTGTATGCGGAGCTGCTAATGAGTACCAGGATGCCAAGGTGTTTGGTCACATGTACAGTATTAGATCCGTAAGAGGCCAGTGGGAGTGGGTTAGCAAGGCACCCTGGTTCACAGGTAAGGACCCTGTCAAGACCAAGCGTGTAGCTGGTAGACGGTACCCGATATACAAGTTCCCCACTGGCGGATTCCATGTCATCAGTAAAGATGTCATAGAGTTACTGGGCTGGCCAGACGAGCGCATCAATCACAATGGCGGCGACGTTATGTTCGGCGAAGCCTGCAGGCAGAACGACATTGAGATGAAGGACTTGTTCACAGAGGGAAATATTGGTATAGTTATAAGTGGTGCTAAGCGTCGTGGGTTCAGTGAAGCCCCGGCAGGAACACATAGCAATCTCAGGAGGCAGCAAAATGAGTAGATTCATACTCTCACACAAAATGATGAGCGTTTGCTTGATGGATGCTAACTTTTACGAGAGCATCCCATCTTTCAAACCGATACACCAAATTGCGCACCGTGAGTATGAAATCCGAAAGAATGCTATAAAATCCGGAGCAAACAGAGGTTGCAGCAGCTGCGGCAAGAAGAGAGCTGCACGTGTACGCATAGACCTTGAGAAGAGGCATGGCGCTTTGTTCAGCCAGCATGTAAGCTCGTTGATGAAGAAGCCTGGTGCTAACTTTGCCAACTTTAGAAAGTACGTAAAGGAACATTACGCACAGCTCACTGGCCACAAAGGAGCAAAGCCTACCTTCGGTAAGGTAACGCTATACGTACCAATCAAGAACAAGAAGACAGGCCTAGTTGAGGCCGCAGAAGTGGAGTTATAATATGAGAGTAATACTAAAGCCGTACTACTCAGTTCCAACACATGGCGCAGATCTTACAAACGCCAGGCTGAGAATTGTTGTAGAAGAGGCAGAGGACATCACAAAGAATATCTTTGTGCATGAACGTTACACGATCATGAAGACCTCAGGTCTGGTGCAGGAGAACCGGTTCGTAGCTGTAGCCAAGCCTGGTGACCTGACCATATACCCTGTCGGATCACCCGCTGCGGTGTCCAGCACTCCGCCGTACTTCCGTCTCGACTGTGTGGACTTGGTGTTCAACAGCCCAGAAATACTTGAAGAGACTATGAGTGACATCGTAGCAGAGGTAACCAAGCTGGTCAGATCAATGGAAGTACTTGATCAGCTGGAGGAGCAGGCAGCTATCGTCATTACAGCATAGTAAGGGTACGTCATGAACAGTGAAATACTTAATGGTGTTATGCAAATACGTACTGCCTCGTTAGACGAGTTGCGTGACGTAGACTTTTTATGTGAGCTCATAGCAAAGTGTGGGCTGGTTACACCAGGAATGCTTATCAACGACAAGCACCCGTATCCTAAGTGCATGGAGCAATTCCGCAGTCCTGAGGGGTTCCGGATGTGTCAGTTCCCATGCCAGCTCGCTCCGTATCTGATTTGGCTCTCCGACAAGGAGATCAAGAGATACATGGAGGTGGGTGTATGGATGGGTGGCACGTTTATATTCACCGTAGAGTACCTCAACAGGTTCACGCAGATTGAGCACGCTGATGCCGTGGACCTTGAGTTCCGGTCAACATGTCCTCTTGGAAAGAGGTGGTATCCGTTTAAGCCCCACATCACATTAACCAAAATGAACACTAAGTCAGCATCGTTTAGTAAGTACATGCGTACTGGTAAGTATGACCTTGTGCTCATTGATGGAGACCACACAGCTCAGGGAGTTCGCAACGACTTTAACAAGGTAAGCAACGCTGATGTGCGGTACGTTGGCTTTCACGACATATGTGACCACTGGAACCCTGGAGTAGTTGCTGTTTGGAACGAGCTAAAATGTAAGTGTGATGATAGCCACAGCCACGAGTTCGTAGAACAGTACAAACGATCTGACAAGTTCACCCGCTTTGGCCTCGGTATACTGGAGATGCAAGATGGCTAACCGACACGCAACGTTAACCCCTTCTGTAATCAGACACCTAACCACACTGCCAGAGCTCACGGAGCAGTTCCCGTTCCTCAGGTATGCTGCCAGGACAATGAAGACGAAGGAAAAGCGCAGCTGCTGCGGTGGCGGTAGGCGTTCAGGTACAGCACCGGCGAAGGTGTACGAGACTGTCAAAGCATCCATGGCACACCTACCAGCAAACCGAATGGCAGTAATCAAGAAGGCCCTAAACGTAGACAAGATCACAATCACATACGTTGTAAACGGTAAGGAATCTGTCTACAATCGATAGCTAAAAAATAGGCTGAAATGCGTTAATATTAAGTACGTCACTGTAAGCCAACAGCTTACGATGGTGTATGTCGATTTAATATTCGGCGTCCACAAGTAAGCTAACAAATGGTGTAAAGCCCATTGATTAAATATTAGCAGCGAAGTCGCTGACAATACGCACCACACGTTTACCTTTTTGTTTTTGGTGGTCTGCACAGGACAGACTAAAAATAACCTGACTGTCTTTTGGCTGACTGAGACGGCGGTACTAACGTACCGGTGTGTAGGAGGCCGCCACTACGAAAGCGCATTGCGGAAAAGATGGGGATCAAGAGAAGCCCGAACCCTTGCACAATACATGCGCTTTACAGCCCTTCGGGGCATATAAGCGCTCCTCGTGAGCGCCCTAACTTAACGCCCTTCGGGGCACATAGCGCTCGATATGAGCGCACTACAGCCCTTCGGGGCACACAGCGCTCGATATGAGCGCACTTAGTAGTTGGAGTAACTGGCTTCCGAGTGCACTTCGGAAGGGATAGGCATTCGATGGCGTGTTTACACGTCTAGGCGAGCGGATCACCAGATCCATAAAATGGTACCAGCGCCACTGCCCCACTTTGTTCCAACAGTTCCCGATCAAGGGCGCTGTCACATAAAGTTTGCCCCCTCACATAGAGGGGGCATGAGTCCGTTTTTAGCTATTGGACGCCTACTCTATGTTGAGAAGGCGGGACCCCTGTTTAGCTGTTGAGTATGAGAGGAAAGTACTATGGAAGACGCACAGAAGGATACGGAAGCGCAGGAAGTACCTACAGGTATGCGAGTACTGGAAACAAGGGTTGAAGGAGAGAGTCTCTATATCGAGCTGGCTTCTGATAACCGGGAAGAGCTTGTGAGTAAGGGCCGTACGTTTGCAATGAACGTAGCAAACACCGATCACGAGTTTAGCGCCTGGGCACGTGCTGGTGTAGAGAAGGTGAGCAGCCCTGTTGCTTTCGATCCGATGGACCCAAACAACGATCCGTACGATCAAGATGCCAACGAGCCTGAGACCACGTGGCAGTATCGTCAGACACTCAGGCTGACACGGTCGCCTGTATGAGCCAGCGGTACTTCTATACCAAGGTAGACATGAGGAGCCGATCAGAGATGGTCGGCTTTCTCATTAACCACGACAAATACTCTACTATGAACAGCTGGAACCACGGCAAGTCATTCTCCAACTGTATTAAGGTGCACCACCTGGACCTACCTGCCGATGTGCAGGACGTAATGTTTGATGCAACACAAGACGAGCTCATGTACGAGGATCTCAAGCTCGTGATCGAGGACTTTGAGGAAGACTACAACCACAACTTCACGATGGGCCATAACGGCCGGAGTGGTGGTTATCTGGTACTGTACAAAATGGCGGCGAAGGACACGGGGTACAAAAGTCAGTGCAGCGGCTGTCACAGGTGCAGCAAGAACAAAGTGGACCCTGCAAGAGAGCCTTTTGGTATCTGTAGCAACTGTGGGCAGCCGAGAGTAACCAACCTCAAGAAGCCGATATTCCGGTATCACGCAACTGGCCAAGGGTACGGCGAGGACTACAGATACGAAGAAGAGTACCTGATGGACAAGGACGAGTGGGACATGTCGTCACTGAGGGATGAGGTAAAGTTTATCAAGGACTTCGATGAGGCTTGTAGCAATTACGTGGAAGCGTTCGTTGGGTGGTGCAGGGAGAACCTCATCCAGCCTGTTGCAATTTCTGCATGACATCTTGCTGGGCGTTTTGTAACGGGAGGGTTGAGACTTCCTTGAGTAGATCTTGCAGGCGCATCTGTACGTTGGACTCAATGTCAAGTTTGGCATTAGTCTGTTTATCGTAAGCGGCCTCAAACATATCAGGATCATCAATGAAAGCAGTATCAAGATCAAGTACAGGGTTAGTGGACTCATACGCTGCGAAGCCCAGCATCTTAGGTGGTTCAAGTATACCATTCTCCGTGAGTATCAATCCTGTGTAACGTTCAACCTCATTGGAGAATTCTCCATTGGGGTGCTCCTCGTCGAAGGGATCGTTGAGGAGGACCTCAGTTACACCCCATGCAAGCTCGAACGGAGTATTCGGGGTCCACACACCAAAGTCATGCTCATCGTTAGATAACGAGTCACAAGTAGCAGTGAATATTTCAAGAGAGACATAGAACTGGTTGGTAGTCATTGCTGTGATCAGCGCCCAGATCTTGTCCTGGTTCAGCTGCGGCACAGATGCAGTAAAGGTATCAGATATTTCCATACGTAACGTTTCAGGTTCCCAGGCAAACATTTCAGTACCGAACGAATCTAAAAGAATAGCGAGCAGTACGGTTCCGTACGACTGCTCGCTTTCTAGTTTATTCTTTAGGACATGCTTGGACTGGGTTGCTATAGGCATTATACAGAAGCCATCGCACGATCAAAAAGTGCAGCCTCATCACGGGGCATAGTAGGAAGTACGTCAGCAATCTTGCTGAGGTCAACACTACCGTCACCACGGACAACGTCACCATAGAAGTCGTTACCGAACACCTTGAGGGCTTCAGCTGCTTTACTGAGCTGGTCAAGGCTGTAGGCGTTGCCAGTAATCATCTGAACAGTGCTGCTCTTAATGTGTGATGCAGTCTTTTCAGTAAAGGCACCGAAGAACACATCTTCTGGAAACTCGAAGTTTGTTCCATAGAGTTCTGTGATCTTCAGTTCACGGTCAACAGTGTCAACAATCTCTGCAACCTTAACCATGTCTTCAGGAGCCAGCCTGGTAGAGTTTTCTACATCGCTGGACAAGTTGGCCATGGACTTGGCTAGAGGAGAACGCATGCCGGAAGCATACGCAACACGCCGGTTAATCTCGTTTACAGCGGCAGTCTTATCACAGAGACCAAATGCAGCCATCCGGTGTAGCTCTTCCGGAAGGTCTATAGTCGCAAAGCCATGAGCAACAGCAGCCTTCATAATACTGGTTGCTGCCTGCTTGCGCATTTCGTACGGGAAGTTGCCACGGCAATCAATCAGGTCGTTGGCAGATCGTACGGTGTTAGCAGGTGTATCAATGGGGAAGAAGTTGGAGCTGCCGGCGGACAATGCGTAATTGTCACTGGAAGCTTGCTTCTCTGCGGTAGGCACGTAAGCGGCGTCGATCTGACGCAGCTCTGTACGAATACCCCATATTTCCGCAGCGCTCTCAAACTTACTGAGAATACGAGCCTGCGCTTCTTTGGTGAACTTATCCTGCTGGTCACGGTAGTAAGCATAGGACAAGAACGCCGAAGCTTTTGTATGCATTGGGAACTTCTTGCCGATTACGTCGGCGAAGGCAGATGACGGTAACGCCGCTGTTTCAACGCAGCCGTCAGTGCTCGCTTCCTTGACAAAGGCAGGGAGTTCAGGTAAGCTATTAGTAAGTCGTGCAAAATGCACAAATCCACGGTCTGATGGGAGGTCAACGATTGTCATGATTAGTGCTCCTAAGCTACTGACGGAGTATGTATCTACTGACAGTATTGTACCTGTCGAAAAAGCCCCTGTCAAGCTACTTCCAGCTACTATACCCTGCCCAAACCCTTCTTGTGGTTCCGTTAATGGCTTTACGCTGTATAAAGACACAGCCACAGCCTCCGGAGATTGCGTGTGGGGTTTCTGTACACGATGTGCCACCACTGGTGACATAATTGACCTATATATGCAGAAAACAAGCGAAGTTACGTCAGTATCCACCATTCGTCGGTTACTCGACGACGGGTGGATGGAGGTGGATATAGACACCACTGACACTATGGCACTCGCATACGATCTGCATAGACAGCTCAGACAAAGCGTTGAAGATTTTTGGGAAAAAGCGCAGGATAATATGCAGTATCTGCCAACAACGCACCAGGTGCTGGAAAACAACGGGCTCCAAGACAACCACAGTTTCAAATTCCTTGGCTCAGTAAGCAAGGAGGAACTGGATGCTGTTTTTAAGAGAAACGAAGTCAAAACAAGTGGTAAGATACTGGTAGTTCCATTCAGTGACCTGCCAGGACGTATCTCGATGTTCCGTATGTATTACATACACGCCAATACCAAGAAGTCCTGCGACATACAGGCACCGGGCTCTGACGAATCCGGAATCTTCATGTTGAACTCAGTTTTACCTGGGTGTGACATGGCGCTTGCTGTAGACGATCCTTTGACAGCATTCAAAGTACAGAATCATTGTATGTTATCAGGTTCGATACCATTCCCTGTGATAGCGTACACGGAAAAGACAACTTCATGGGCTGCACTACTCGCCAAGAAGGTTGTGTTCTGGGTAACAGGGTACGGCGTAGACGTATTCAAAGTGGCTAGACACGCTCCAAACGCACACCTATCCGTAGCGTCAGTTGCTATTGATCGCATACGTTACATGCGCAGCCTATCGATAAAGCAGTGGACTGGTGAAATAACTGGCAGCGCAATTCCTTGGACTGATGCACTAGCTGCATGGCTGTGCCAGATATCGAAGGATGAAGCTACTATGGCTGTGCGTGAGTTGGAGTTGACAGCTAAGCATCAGCAGGATGTACTTGAGGCCGCATCAGATACACAGTCACGCATACTGCTGAAGGAACTCTTTCATTCTATTGCTAACTCTCGTGAAGTCCCTGTAAACAATGACACCGTTGTAGAACGTGGCGGTGGTTGGTACTTCACGTCACACTGCAGGCGTAAGCCAAAACTGGTAAGTGATACCATGATTAAGATGACAGGCACCGTGCGCCTTTCTGGTGCAGGCAACTACTACACCGGTGTCATTGAGCGTCGTGGCACCAAGCGCAGGTTTTACGCTCTTATGGACATGAGTGACAAGTCGAATAAGAAGTGGCTTGAAAACTTCTGCCTTGCTAACGATCTCGGGTGCCCTGAGATAGGTCAAGGGTGGGGCGGCCGGCTATTCGCTATAGCACGTGCGTTTGCTGGTGAGCTTGCCAACGAGACCAGGGAGGGCAAGGTTGGTTGGTCTAAGGACCTGATATCCTTTAACTTACCGCAGCGTGTGGTGAGTGGTGGTAGGATAGAAGTTGAGATCGGTGTACCTGTAGAAAGCTACCCATGTCAACATGTAACGGGCGGCAGCCTTACAGCTGAAATGCTCAGAGTACTTCTTGAGAACACAAAGACCAACGCTCAGTTCTGGGCTTTATTTGCGTGCACCATGATGAACACAGCAGCTCCGTTTTTCGGTATACGTAAGAAGAAGATAGGCGCCATCGGCCAGAGCAACTTTGCGTATGCGTTTGCTAACGCTATGGATTTCGGTACGGTACAAGTTACTAAGCGCAATTACAATACGCAGCCGATGCAGCACGACATACCGCTTAACATGCTGTTCGAGCACGTTAAGTTCAAAGAGATAGCCAGATGGTTAAATGACCCAGAGGAGAAGAACATACTTATGGGTGTAGATCATCTGCAAGCTTCCCAGATAGCTGATGACGACTGGGTGTTCGTACGCACAGATGACTTCAGTAAGATGCATAACGTGACAGCGGCGTACGATCTCATACCGCACGCCGTGCGATTTGTACAGACCGACAAGCAAAAGGTCAGCTCGTTTGTTCCGGACATATTCTTACATCGGTTCCGTCAATACCTGTGCACTAACTTCTTTGATGAAGAAGAAGTAGACTTCACAGTAATGGACGAGGCTACAAAGCTCATATCACTGCAGTCACCGATGGGTACTACATATGGTCAGTCTTTTCTGTATGGTATATTCTTCTTGCTTCAGAACGGGCAAGCTGGTATGAGTAGGACAGCCGGACCACAGACAGTGGTTATCAGCGCTGACACAGTAACAATTCCAAAGATAATAGTCAACAAGGTGGTACTCGATGGATGCACAGGACGCATAGGCAAGAGTCTAATGGAGGAACCTTCCGGGTTCTCGCCTGACTACGCTGCCTGGAACATTTCAACCGAGTACTGGGACGACACGTTTGCTCGCTTTCAGAAGGAGCATATCTTTTAGGTGGAGAACAACATGAAGAAGGTCACGATCTGTGTCCTATTGTACGGCGACTATGAAGATCTTGCTCGCCGTTGCATCGATTCCATTATTGAAAACTGTGATAGAGACATGTACGAACTGCGGGTGGGTTGTAATGCCTGCGGTGTCAATACGCTTGCGTACGTAGTAGGGCTAGCCAGCAAGGAGCTCATTGACGCTGTATACATATCATCAGATAATATTAACAAGAGTCCGATGATGCGCCGCATGTACAAGGACATCAACACGGAGTGGATCTGGTGGTTTGACGACGACTCGTTTATCGATAAGCCTGACGCCTTTGACCACTGGCTCAATGAGATTGACAGGCACAGCACCGAGGCGAAGCCACCGGTACTATACGGTAAGGTATTCTTCTTTGGTCAGCATAGTGACTTTGACTACGGTCTGAATATCGTTAACTGGATCAAGAAGCAGCGTTGGTTCCGTGATAAGCCTGTGCCGTGTGGTGGTCACGGCTACGAGAAGGACTTCAACATAGATGGTAACGATACCAGATTCTTCTTTGTTACAGGCGGTGTGCATATGGTCCGCACTGATTTCATCAACATGATCAACTGGCCTACCTCAACGCTCATCAAGCGTAATGACGACGTCATACTCTGCTGCGCTGTACGTCAGAACGAGCATTCGTTTATCGACCTGGATTACGGTGTGCAGATCAACCAGCATGAGCGCCGTGGTATTGGTGAAGACAAAGAGACAATGGAGGAGCAGCTTAAATCATGAACCTGACCTGTATTACAGTGTGCGTTAATTACTCAGACTATCTGGAACGCACAATGTACTGGAACGTCGGTCATTTTGACGAACATGTGATTGTCACTTCTCACCGTGACACAGACACAGCGGACGTGGCCTACGGATACGGTATCGACGTACACAAGACATCAGCGTTCTACCACAACGACGATCCTTTCAATAAGGCACGTGCGTTGAACGAGGCTATAAACACACGGGCACCTGATGGATGGGTGCTGCTCATGGACGCCGACATACTGCTTCCGCTTAACTTCGGTGAGATGATACGCAAAGAACGGTTGGAGCCAGAGAAGCTGTACTACACTCATCGTGGCACTATCTACAGGAGCAGAATTGGCACTGAGCTGGAGTTGCTCAAGCTGGAACCAAGCCGTAGACGGCTGTATAGTATTCTGAACCCCGGCATCGACACGATGCCGTGGGGATACTTCCAGCTGGTAAACGCAAAGTGTTCCAAGCTGGCACACCTTGACAACTGGATGACAACGCACCATCGCAACGCCAGCGAGTACGATACTGATTTTATGAATAAGTGGCCACGTAATCACCATTCATTACTTCCGCAGCCGGAGTATAGGGTGCTGCACATGGGGCACGGTCCTCGTGGCAAGAATTGGAAGGGAAGAGTTACGGAGGAGCTGGATGCATGACATAAGATTCATACTGCCTATAACGCTGAAAGGTAAGTACTTCCAGCGCATGCAGGACATGAAGCGCTATGGGTTTCTTAATATCGGACCCTACAACGTTAAGATCACATTGCTTGTTGAACAGCACAACCCAGCGTCGATTGATTGGAAGGAAGTGCAGCAAGGTTGGCCTGCGGAGGTAGAGATACTCGATGTTCCGTACACGAACGTACAGCACAAGTTTGCGTGTTTCTACCTCAACGACTTTAACAATGCGCAGAGTGCAGCCACGTGGACAGCGAGGATAGACGACGATAGCTCAACCGACGTCGGAGCACTTATGGGTTATCTATCCGAGTTCAACCCTAATGACCCGCACCACCTCATTGCACAGCAGTGCGGCGATATCCACAACCTGCAGCCGGCGTACTATCCATTGTTAGAGAAGTACGGCATCACTAGGCGGATGACGGATAAGTGGAACCACTCCTGGGAAATATCTATTGATTCTCAGGAAGCAATAAACAGGTTCTCTCGTAACTTGCAAGTACGTGCGCTCTACAGAGATGTTATCAAAATGTCCCCGGACGAGTTTTGGTGGGCTGACCAGATATACTGCTATGCGATGCGTATGGCTGGTGTCTGGCCAACAGTGACTAACTTCTTGTCGAAGGATGCCAACATAAGGAACTTCACGTTTACTGGTGGTAAGTTTGCTCACATTCATTACGTTGCCAACGATTTGGATGAACGCAGTGAGTTTGTGCACAAACGTGGGGTATGGTCAGAATTTAAGAGCAGTGTGGATAAGGTGTTACACAATGGACTATGACGAGTGGATTGGCGAAGTTGAGGATAAACTTAAAGAGGAATGCGGGATAGGGACTAATGATTGCGCTGACGACGAGCGACTTATGGCCGCCTACACCGCCGGTAATACTCCGGAAGTGTTCGTTGACTGGACTATCGAGAAGTACGGACTGGATCGTCGTTCGGCGCTAATGCTATAGTACCTCGTAGCCGTCCTCATCGAGGTCGGCCATCTCCCAGTCAGCCTGAGTTGGGTTTGGTGCAAGTGCACTAACCTGTTGCTCGTTCAGTTCAAAGCGAGCTTGATCAACACGTTGTAGAAGGTCTGGATACTTATCCTGCTTATGGAAGGCACACATACAGGCGAAGTTAACTGCGTGGGCAAAGTCGTCTGAGGAGTTCTCAGCACGAGTGATAAGATATAGATCGCCTGCCCTCTTGGTCTCGTTCTTTTCTTCTACGAGAGCAAGGAAGTCAGAGATCAGCTCGTGGCAGGTCTCCCATCTCGGAAACAGCATCCAGTCAGACTTGATCATATTGGACATGAGAGCCAGCGACCGAGCTTTGTCCAGAGAGTAGTAGGCTTTAGGCTGGATTTCGGTACCGGGGTGGAAGGTGATAGGGTTATTCGCCCAAGCACGGACGTAGACGAATGGCATGACCTTTTGCATAGGGAACCTGCTATTTGATAGGAGCACGTCACGCATACCACCGCTGCCACCTGCGTCGTGGGCAAGCATATGGCAGGAGAAGTCGTTGAATATCTGGATTGCTCTAATAACTTCGGCTGCTTCATCGATGAGAGTTGACATGTTTTCACCATAGATTAACTCCATGTGGCCATCAGGACGCATGCCCATGACGGCGGCCTTAGTCATAGAAATACCGGTGGCACCACGACCACCCCAGTCGATGCCAAGTACAGTAAAGATATAATGTCGTGTTCGGCTCTTGGCATCTTCGTAATCCTTGAGGTTAGCCGGGATCTTACAAGCACTCTTCAGGTCAGTTTCTGTAACGAGCTTGGACCCTGTGTCGTAAGACTCTGCCATAATTTCGTTGTAAAGAATATAAGGAGCAACGTTACCTTTGACAGCATCAAGAATAATTTTCCAGTTACGCTTGTCTTCGTAATGGAAAGGCAGGATGAACTGAGGTACGTGGTAACCAGGGAACTCAACTCGTTTGTTACCATCAGTGTTCATGTGGTGCCAGTGACCGGAGTTTGCATCAAGTGGCCTACTGCATTTGGCGCACACGAGTCCTTCGATACCTATCATCTTTAATGCGTCTGCTTCTATATTTGGGTCATTCCAGTGACCGCAGCTGCAGGGTATCAACCACTCAGCACGGGAGGACTGCTTCCATAGTATCTCCATGGTGTTGTCGAAAGTTTTTGGTGTGCCGCTGAAGTCCTGCAGTCGGTATCGGGAGCGGCCCATTGTCTGTGCAATGATAGGAATGAAGTCTGGATCTATGTCCTGGCAGTTGTGTACGGCAACTCCGTTAACGAGTAGCGTGTGGTGGTTTTCAGTTTCTACATCCCACACTTCAGTCTCACCTACGTACTCTATAGACAAAATCTCTACAGGGGTGAGGTGGCTGTCTTCTTCTGCTGGCGAGAGAGAATTGAGACTAGCCTGTGCTTCTCCTTCTTGCAGCCAGTCTTCGAGCAGGCCACTGTCTGTGCAGCGTTCTTCCGGATTCTCCGCTGGATAGGGTCCCCGCAGAAGCTGCAGGATACCGTCTCGGTAGGTGTCGGGTTGGCTATCCTTTTCTTGGCTCGACGTTCTCTCTTCAGTTTGTTCTGTCGTGCACGATACTTCGGATCCTCCATATACTGCTGCATACTCTCTCTCTTCTTTCGCCGACTCTCTTCCAGGTTGGCGCAGTAACGTGCCCTGACCTTCTCGTTGATCTCGTCCTGCTTCCCGGGTTGAGCCCTGTACTTGTCGTTCAGGATCTTGTGGCGCTGCTTCTGGCATTCGGCCGAGCCGCAGACCGCCATGTGTTCGTCTTGACGAGGACCCATCGGCACGGGACTCCCGCAGAACTGGCAGTTCACCAGCTCTACCGGCCTCATGGTTATCTCGCCCTTGTACGCCATGCTTTCGTGGAGGTATGGCTTGATCATCGTTATGAATTCTCTCGTCGCCTCGGCGTTCATTGTGATGTACCAGCCGCCCTTTTTGGCCTTCTTCATATGGTTGTCGTGTTTCATCTGGGCGTGGATGCCGAGCCGAGCAAGACGGTTTATCAGTAGTTGTACACCCTTTTGGCTGAAGCTGTGGGTGCAGATCGTTGCTGATGTCTGTGACTTGCTGAGGTTGCCGTCGTCCATGAACATGTACGCCCAGCTCGTAGGAGTCAGCTGAGCTACCAGCTCCTTGGTAACCACCTTCTTGAGTCTCTTCGTCCTGCCGTCTATCCGGTAGAACAGAGGCAACAAGAAGTCGAATGCTGGGGAGTTCAGCGTGCTGAAAATACAGCTTTCGTGCCCCCAACCCCCGTTGGGTACTATCTTTGGTGGTACGTTGACATAATCCTTCAATAGGTGAGCCTTGTGGCGGCAGTATGCCTCCTGACAAGCTCCGTGTGTCATGTACAGCCGCCCCGACCAGCTGAGGTCCTTCTTCTGCGTCCACTGCATCGAGCCGTCCCCTAGCATCATGCCAAGGACTGCCTCCCTGAGTAACCCATTGACGGGGTTCAACTTTGTTACCTGTACGTCGTTCATAAGCATAATCCAGTATCTCCTGCAAATAAACCCAACCTCGGTCAGTACGTAGTCTTTCGTTAGCTGTGCACGTTAAGGTACGGCCGTCTACAAGAGTGATCTTCCACGAAGGTCTCAGCCCCTTGCATACAACATCCATGACCGTATCTGTAACTATACACTCTTGTTCGTTGAATGCAAGAAGTTTATTGCCTTTTTTAAGATTGTAGCCTATAAGTCGTTCACCATCAACGGTTTGTATCGATGAAAACTTGACGCTGCACTCGTCGATGTGCATACGGTCTATCGCCAAACCACGTATTCTGTTGCAGTCAAGGAATGCGAATGAGAAATGCATCATTGAGTTATTCTTGAACGTTTTTTGTAAAACATTGTTTGAGTAACCAATACCAGTTAACTCGGCACGGACAGGAGATTCATTTATGAGAGGGTTTACATAGTTAGTAGAAAAGCGGCGAGTCATTTCAAACTGAGGAGTAACAGTAAGTGTACTGAAGTACGGTAACACAGCAGTTAACATAATACTTTTGGCGGCCAAAGTTAGTGACTTACCAACCTGACGACCACACTTCCACACACTCATTGGGCTAAGGTCCATTTTGAAGGCAGGCTGCATCATCTTAGCCATGCCTTCAGGGAACGGGCGACCACGGAAGTACAGATATTGTCCAAGGGCCGGTAAGAATGATCTGGAGTGTGCTACCTGCGTTGCGATGGATGCACCTATTTGCTCTGCGTTTCTGGTAATTTCTACGGAATCGAAGTCACGAGCCTGGGTAAGGTACTCGTTTGCTTGTATAGGGTTCAATTGACTTATGCCCTTGCGCATTGTATAATCCTTTACAGATTAAGGAGGATATGCCATGAGCGACATGAAAGATGCACGAGAGTTTCTGAGCCGTAAAGACTTCAGAAATCGTTACCACCCCAATGCAATGTTCTCACGCCGTCTGCATTCGCACGACAGGCCAGTGCACACAGCAGAGAACGAACTTCCTCCAGATGAACCTTCTAAACAGTTTACTACTACTAGACGGCCATAGCAACTTCATTTTTGGTACGGTACAAAGGAAAACAGCATGAACGAAGAAAGAGTTAAGAAGAACGTGGGAGTAATTGAGAAGCACATGCAGGAGGTGCTTACCGAATGTCCGGAGATTCTTGACGTTGTTATTGCGTTGAACTGGGACCGTGATGAGATCAAGGACGATGAACTGCAGGTACCTGCGTCGATGTCGTTCACCTCCCGCAAGGACAACTCAGAGGTACACGTGCAGGCCGTACAGCTGGCACGGATACTTAGCGACACCGCACTCTCTATGCACGAGCGTGTGATCCAGGCCTTTCTTGAGGCGAACGCAACGCTCGCTGAGGACTTGGGTAAAGCGCAAGGGCGTGCGAAGCCACCAACCGATAACTAAGTAGAGCAGTAGTTGAGATAACCTTTGCGCCCCGGCATCGTGCCGGGGCTTTTTCATTTAAACAGAGAAACAGGAGCAGTAAAGATGGCTAAGGAAGATATTGTATCACAAGCTGGACAGGCAGAACAGATCACCATTACCGACTGGCGTAAGCGCATCGGTGCGTTCTTGAAGTATGGCAACCCATCTCAGAAGGCGCTCGTCTGTGAAGGCGAAGCTGGTTGTGGTAAGTCAGAGATCACCGTACAGACCTGTACAGAAGTTGTTGGTGCACCTCCTATCGTGGTTCCCGGTCTTGGAGCACAGCAGCAGGAAGAACTGCTTGCTGCAGTAAAGCTTGTCGAAGACGAGGATGGTAACGCCAAGTTGTTGCAGGGTGTTATAGATACACTCATACCTACGGAGAAACTGGCACAGGACCCACGTTACCAAGTCAACGGACGCACGTGTATTCCATGGATCATCGATGAAATCTGGACGGGTAACATGGCGCAGATGAATCAGGTTCGTGCCGCACTCACCTTCCGGCAGATCGGCGGCGTGCAGCTGCCAAACGGCGTGTTCATAATCGGTACCACAAATCCAGAGGACGTGTGTTACTCGTCACGTCGTTCTGTTGATGCTGCTGTCATGGACCGTGTTGAGACCTTCAAGGTGTTCATGACTTTTGAAGAGCACCAGACGTACCTGGCAAGTCAGGAAGAGGCCGGCAAGTATCCTGAGGCATGTCGTATGTTCCTGCGCATGGAAGAGAACAAGGACATCTGGAAGCTGGCTTCAGCTCGCTTCTGGCACATTCAGTTCGGCCAGACCTGGCAGGAGCTGGACCTTGATCCTGACATCGATGAGAGCCTGAAGATGAAACTCTTCACCGCTTCTATCGCTGATCACTTCCAAGGGTTGGCTAAGAAGGGCAAGCAGCGTGGCAGCAAGGATAAGCTCCCGCTGGCTGCTGATGCTCTCGTGGCTCGGTTCCAAAGCTACATCAAGCACGGTGACGATGTCAAATGGTACCCTATCTCTGCGAATAGAATCCTGAGGGCTGCTGATACTAAGAAGTCGGCTAAAGAGCAGGTTGATCTGTTCAAGTACTGGAATGAAGCAGACCAGCAGGGATTCATCGGAGTAACCGTGCAGGACCTCACTAACACGCTCATTAGTATTCCTGAGCTCACCAATGCGCAGTCTGCGCACATTGCAACGCTGCTTGAGCTCTCTGGCGCTACTCTGGTTACTGACTTGTGCCAGAAGGTGTTCAAGTCTAACGATGGTGTATACGAAGACCTGGAACGTGATCTGTCTGATACAAAGGTGTTCGAGCGTGTACGTCACGCCATCAATGAGCACGATAAGATGGTGACAGAGCTGCGGAGTGAGCAGAAGCGTCGTCGTGGTGGTAAGAAGAAGGCAGGTGACTTTAATGACTGAGCCAAAGAAGGACGTACTGACTGTTAACGTACGCAAGTGTTCTCGTTGCGGCGGCAATCATGATGGAATGCAGTTCACCAGGTTCACCATGATGCAGGACGACATACCGTACACTCACTGGGTTATGTGTCCGGAGGTTAATGAACCAATCATGTTGAAGATACATTCAACTGTGGAGGGTTCAGCATGAAAACGAAGAAGTTATGGGTGGCCACCGTGCAGATAGCGGTGGTTGCTGACAACGAAGGGCTTGCTACTGACAGGATAGCACAGATGCTTCTGAGTAACACAGGAGTCACCAGTGACATACCTGACTGGCAGTTCCTGGCGCTTGGTGGACAGCAGCTTTCACCAAGCAGGCTGTGTGATTACGACGAGGACCACGAGTTCAAGGAAGGCGAGCTGTTCGAGCGTTTTAAGTAAGGGGCATAGTGATGAAACTACGATGTACCGAGGAAGACTGTCCATCCCGTAAAGATGGTGACACTCCTGTGTTTACTACCACCCTAACAATTGACGACGATGGCGCACCGTGCTCAACACCGCAGGATATTGCCGGAAAGGACTGTACATGTTGCTACTGTGAGTCCGATGCGGAGTGGGTGCAGGACAATGAAAAGAAAAAGGAAACAGAAGAATGACAGAAGACAACAGTCACATACTGTCATTGTTTGGTAAAGAATCTGACCCAGAGATCGTGGCGCAGGGCGAGCGTGATTTTCACACCGCCTTGTACCACATACAGTCCATGATCGACCCAGCGTACAGTTTCATTCTGTATCGTTTCAATCGGGTCGGCGTGGAGCATGAGTCTCTGGACTCAGTTCTCTTTATCGACGATGACGATCAACCATGCTTCGGTGTTAACTTCTCCCAGTATCATGAACTGACACCGCTGGCACGTATCGGAGTAGTTGAGCACAACGTTGGTCACTTAATGAGTGGCCATCTTGGAGACAGGCTGGGACACCAGCTGCGTGAATACTGTGAACTAAAGTATGGGCCAACAGCCGGCCGTGCGTTGTACTACATGACCATCGAGACTGCAGCTGACAGCTTTGTCAGTTTCCCTGGAGCACTGCAGGACTCAGATAGGCCTTTCTACGACATTCGTAAGCTCGGGCTGGAGCGCTACGCACCTACCATCGAGATTCTTCGTAAGATTGAAGAGAAGTGCCCTCCCAGCGATGATGAGGACGATATGCTGGAACAGCTTCAGCAGCTTGCCAAGGAGATGACTGAGGACGCCCCTGAGAACTGGGACGACCTTGATGGTGCTGAAGGTATGGGCATGGATGACGAAGAAGAGTCAGAAAATAAAGGTGAAGCTAACAGCGAAGGTGGGGCCGAAGGTGAAGGTGGTGGCGCAGGTGGTGACGGAGAAGCAGAGTCAACAGAGAAAGATCCTATCGACGTCGAGACCGGCGGTGTGCCTACCAAGGACATCGTTGCTACAGGCAGCAAGGCTGACGCTATGGTTGGTGAGGACAAGATCCGTAGTATCATCAAGGAAGCTATGGAGAACACAACGCCTATTAGATCTCGTGGGTTTATGGGAGGTGACGTTGGTCAGTTTATCGAGTCGGCAGAAGCACAGCCGATTGTACCGTGGTATCAGCGCATGAACTCAGCGATCAGTGCCAAGCTCTCTGAGGAGCGCCGTGTATCGAAGCTTCGACTCAACCGTCGGCTGAGCTACTTCAAGGGCCGTACGTACGAGAACACAACCAGTGTCACGTTCTGTATCGACACATCAGGTTCCATGGGTTCTGCTGAGCTGTCTCACGTCGAGTCTGAGGTGGATGCTATTGCTCAGCATACTGATGAGGTTAATGTGATTCATTGTGACTGCAATGTGGCCAAGATGGAGAAGTACCGTCGTGGCATGGCCCTTGAGAACTTCTTTGGGCGTGGCGGCACATCGTTTACTCCTGCTCTTGAATATATCTATGAGAACTTTGAGTCTGAGGACTATCCTAGTATCGTTGTTTACTTTACTGACGGTTATGGTGAGCGTCTTGATGAGGACAGCCCAGCAGTTGCAGCGTTTGCAGACTGTCTTATCTGGATACTTACTCCGGACGGCATGGATGAAGAAGATTTCATCAAAAGCAAGTGTGGTGATATCGGTGAAGTGATCAAGGTAGAGGAGTGGTAAATGAAGTATTGGACGTTGTTCTATACTGGCGGCAGGGAATGCGTATCTGATAAGTCGTACAACGAGTACAGAAACAGGGGTAGTTTCCAGGACATCTTTTGCCCTGGGCGTGGTAGTGACGTAAGTGCTAACGAACTTGCGAAGATTGCCAAAAGTTTACAGGTGGGTGTCACTGAGGAAATAGTGATGATTGCGATGGTAGAGCCCACCGAGGAAGAGCTGCTCGCACTGGGTAACGCTGCAGTCTACGATCCTGGTAGACATGCAGAGTATCAGTCGGAAGAGAACAGTGAAAGTAGTTGGAACACTACACAATACACGGACAGCAGTGTTCGGCTGGCGCTTAGGCCGCAGGACTACGATAACTTCTGCATGAAGTTCAGAGCGTCTACTACTGCTCAGTGGGGTTCACCAGGTAACAAGATTCAGAACGAGGACGTAGTACTTATCCGTGACGGCAAAGTAGTTGACGATTGCTGCAGTAACTGTGACAAGATACTAGGAAGGGCAGCCGGTAAGTGTGCTCCTCCAATCGCCGGGTGCACTAACACGTTCTTCGACCCAGCAGCGCTTATTACACCGCCCGACGTTAGTAGATTCTTGCCACATAAGGAGTGTATGCACTTTCAGTGCTTTGACGTACGTAAGCCGTGTAATCTTGAAATTGACATAAGCGTAGAGGAGCCTATAAAGCAGGACATGAATAAAGACTCTGCTGTCAAGGCTGGTTACACACGTTCACTGCGTGCGACCTTCTGCAAGTACTGTGCTTTGGCTTACAAAAGCGGTGCGTCGTACTGTTGCGGTAATAACAAATGGATAAAGCCTGGTAACCGCAGTTGTAACGGACCCGTGTTTCCGTCTGAGTTTCCTAAGGTAAATCCAGTGGTACGTCAGCTTATACACCTGGAGAATAGGCGTATTCCACTGTCTGTGTTCAAAGAAGCAGCTGACGCCGCCTTCTTCATGGAGGTTAACAGTAGCAGCGAACTTACGAAGTGGCGTAAAGACCCCGAGTTTGTAATTGGGTACTATGAACCAACGTATAAAAATGTAGTTATTTTCGCTGATCGTGTAATGAAAAATCGGCCTATGTTCAAGATGCCATACGAAAGCTTTCTTGTGTTTGCAGACCGCTTTGACTACGACCTTCCGGAGGTACCTGAGGAGAGCACCCCTCTTGAAAATGCGGTGAGCTGGGCCATAGCATCTGGTTTAATTTATAAGGTCATCAACCGAAACTATGGTTTCGGTGGACCACGCACAACAAACTTCACACGCTGTGAGAAGAAATACGGTTCGTTCATATTTCAGTATCAATTTGCTTCGTTTAATAAAAGCCAGCACATTGATAGCCTAGCCGACTTAGGTGGTCTGTACAACCAGACATGTTTAGATATAGCCAGGTTTACCTGCAGCGATGGAACAGCTACTTCTGTCGAAGCACGAGCAAACGCAATGCTGATACCATTTAGAGACGGCAACAAAGCCGGAATCAAGTCAGTTAAGAAGTTTATGAAGCAGGCACACGAACGTGAGTCTATGGGGGAATTACTTCCTGTGTTTACACCCGTGCCGTTGGCACACACGTAACTAGATAAGACAACTTAACTTGATACAGGAGACATGATATGTCTATAAGCATCGACGTAGTACCGCACGACGAGAATGTTGAAGCCATGAATAGCAGCATGGACCGTTTGGATCGTCAGCACAAAGCTGCTGTTAAAGAACCAAGTTTGTTCAATGACTTTATGCGTGGCCTGGCGTTAGTCGCCGCTGCCGGTACTCTTCTTAACGTTTCACTCGAAGTTGCTGAGTCCTTCCATACGAAGGATGAATGACTGGACTATGTCTCACGGTAATACGGTATCACTCTCGACAGCCCCATACTGTCGGGAGTGATATTTTTCTTTGGAGGAAGTATTATGGAAAAATTAGCATGCCCATACTGCGGAAAGTTACTTGCTACTCGTCATTGGTGGAACGTGCGTTTAAGTAACATAAGTGGCGATATACTGAAAACATTTGGCCCTATTGCATGGTTATTTAATTGTTGGTTAGGTGTGTGGTTTGTTCCTGCGTGGAAAAGAATTGTAAAAGGCCCGTGCCCATGCAAACCAGTAGTGAGTAAGCCATGAAGATGGCGCACTCAAGGTACCTCTCTATCACCACGCCTTTTCCAAGTTACCTGGATGGCGAAATGATTGACGAGGATATAACAAGCCGTTTTAATCCACTCGTTATGTGCAAGCGCCTTCAGTTATCAATTAACGATGCCAGGAGGCTGGCCGGTGTAGCTTCTACATGGTACAACCTGTTAAGCAGCTTGCCGTTCGATGATGTGATGACACACAGGTTGAGGCTATGCACCATGAAGTACTCTCACTGGGATAACACAACTTATATTAAAGATGGTGAGGTTAAGAAGTATGAAAGAAAAGCACGAACCTGTGGACGTGCTAAGATCTGTCCGTGGTGCCGTGGTAAGATCGTGCTGGATCTATACGCAAAATTGTCAGTAGCCGCAAGTAGAGGGGTGCTGAAGTACCTGAGAGTTGAAGGTGACGTGGAGGACCGTAAGAAGCTTTCACGAGCTCCTGGTAAGTGTGTGGCTGCTGTACGGAACGTCACGTACCCGGAGTCATACCTGGAACCGCAGTTCAGTGCTGTGTTCTTTATGAAGGATCGCAAAGGATTACCTGGAGAGCTGTGCTCTAAGGAGCGGTTAAAGGTTTTGCTGTCTGAAGTGCTGATGTGGAACTACAAGGTGGTAACAAGTCATATCTTCAGTGATTACCTGGACTTAATGAAGGGTACACGATTGTACAGCCTCAACACCTGATGTTATGTGAGTTATCGGTATACTATATAGCCCACGTAATCGGCACTTACGGCATTAAGCTGATGTTGTAAGTCTTGTTTTAGTATGTGGTTAATGACATAGCTGTTGTGTATAAGTGCCTTGTGAGTTAGAGGTATACTAGCTCTATAGAGCTGTTCTAGCCCCTCCTCCTTTTATTCCGGAGGGTCTATCACCGGGGTTGAAAAGTAAAAAGGAAAAGATATGAAGATACAAGAACTGGAACCTAGCACCAGAAAAACGGCAATAATTGCCGCTGATTTACATTTGCTGAAGAAGCCAGGTATGTGGAGTGGTCGTGCGGAGATTGCAGGGGACGATGTCTTTGCACTGCAGCAGATCGTAAACATCACAAGGGAGTATGAAGCCGACTTGTATCTGTTGGGAGACATACTTGACTCAGTGATCAATCTTCCACGACCGGTCATCGTTGTACAGAGCCTTCTTGAGCCACTAATTGCGGATGGCCACAGGGTGAGATACATACAGGGTCAGCACGAGATTGTTGTGCAGGCTCACTATGAAAATTACCCGTGGTTGAGTATCTGTCGTGGTGCAGAGCATATGCACGGCTGTGCGTTCGACTTCATGGGTCACAAAGCGTTCGCCATGGACTACTTTCCAAAGGCATTTGAGGCCCTAAATCTGGCCTGCGTTCCAGAGGAGACGGAGATACTGTTTCTGCATGGGACTGCTGAGGAAGTCATGGGCATAGGTTTTCACTTCTCCATGTCCAACGTACCGAAGAGCGTGAAGAAGATATTCGCCGGCGACTACCATGAGGCGCTGCATCACCTTGTAAAGGACGGAGCAGAGATAGTCTACACCGGATCTGCTTGGATGAGAGCAGCAGACGAGCCGCACGACAAGTCAGTGATTCTCGTGCAGGACCCATTCAACTGGGAGCGTGTACCGCTGAAGAGCAGGGTCATCATGAACTATTCTCAGATGACTGAGGAGCAAAAGGCCGGCAGTATGAACGCCGATACCACGCTTCCGGAGCCACTGCAGCAGCCTGTAGTCATAGTTGACATGCCTATCGAGCAGGATGAGTATGTCAGGTTAGCTCAGTACTACCACTTGCACACGTCAGGATCGAAAGCTGCCGATTCAGATATACAGTACATCAATGTCGGGGATGATCAGACAGATGAACAGATACTTGAACGTTATGTTGATCGTACACAGTATCAGAGTGAGTTTGATTTTACTATGGATGTTGTGCAGAATCCAACAGGAGATGCTTTACAGCGTCTGCGTGAGAAACTTGGTGTTGACACTGTAGACATTACAGCAGAAAAACCTATAGTTGAAACAACTGAAATCAACCTGGGGGCTGATAACAGCACAGAGGAGGTAGAGGTACTATGAGATTATTGTTATTACTCGCACTGCCTTTACTGGGTGGGTGCAACTTGTTGTTTCCATTGGTACTTCTGTTATAGGGGGATGTCATGTTAAAAGTACCCGTGTGTAGAAAGTGCTGGGACGAAGCTATTCAGGAACAGCATGATCGCAACGAGGAGAAGATCAAGGAAAAACGAGTAGTACCACCTCAACTGAGTCGGCGGGCACTAGAAAGCCAGCAAGCGGAGAGAGGGCTGCAGGCTGAAGCTGAGAACAAGATCATGTCTGGCGCAGAAAAGGCCTTCCTAGCCAGTAACCCAGCTGTATACGCTTCTACTGTTGACAACGAAAGTAAGGTAGATCCGGCGTACTTTGATGAGTGGGTTGACGCTGGTATAATGGGATGTCCCAAGTTCTGGGGTGCTGAGCTTGCACTGCGTCACACACATGTAGGGCTGCCACCACCACGGTGCTGTCCATTTGACAAGAGAGTGTTGCACTTGGAGAAAAAGAATGAATGAACAGGAATTTGAAAAGCAGACATACGCTCACATCGATGAGGTACACAACAGGATATTTAAGTTCGTGAAGAAGCTAATGGACTTGTCGGCCCACCATGATGAATCAAAGTTAGAATCTCCTGAGCGTGAGATATTTGCTGAGTACACGCCGAAGTTGAAGGGGTGTACTTACGGCAGTGACGAGTATGCTGCGCACATGAAAGAGATGCAGGTTGCGCTGGATCACCACTACGCCGTAAATTCTCATCACCCAGAGCATTTCGAGAACGGCATCGACGGTATGACACTGCTCGATCTGGTTGAAATGATGTGTGACTGGAAATCAGCAACTCTTCGCCACGATGATGGCGACATCATGAAGTCAATCGAGCATAACAGGGGGCGCTTTCATATAGGTCAGCAGCTGACGACTATACTGAGAAATACAATCAAACAACTTGGATGGGAGAGTAGAGATGGCTAAGCAAGAAGTTGAGATAGCGGTATGCGCCCTTCAACGCAGTGGGCATCATTGCGTGATGGATTGGCTCCAAGCTGCGCTACGAGGTAAGTACGGCAATACCATCAGGTACATTAACTGGGTAAACGAATTTTTGCCACAAATTGACCCCTTCAATACGAACACGCACCCAACCGACGACTCACATAAGTGTGGCCATGGCGACCGGGGCAAACCACGCAAGGTACTCATCTACAATTTCGAGGATGTGGGTCTATACATGATGCGTTCGATGGAAATGGTTGCTGAAAAGTTTAACGGTAAGTCGAAAAAGCGTTACACTGTATTGATCATGCGTGATTTTTACAACCTGCTCGCAAGCCGAATGGAGCGTACTCGCAAGGGCAAGCCGCTGGACCATCCGTACAACGCACTGGTTGGGCTGTGGCTGGAACACGCTAAAGCGGCGCAGAAAACTGGCGACTACGCCAATCTGGAAAATCTTGTCACCATCAACTATAACAGGTGGTTCTCCGAAGCTGGGTACCGCAAAGTGCTCTGTGACATACTCAAGTGTAAGTACACTGAGGATACCATGGACCACGTGCACCTGGCCGGAAACGGTAGCTCATTTACTGGTACCCGTGGAAACGGTAGGAACCTCAGAGTACTCGACAGGTGGGAGACATTTAAAGACGATCCTGAGTATATCAAGATCGTTAATAACAAGGCCATTCAGAGGCTGAATACAGCGATCTTCGGGTGGTGTCTGAAGAAAGAAAAAGTCGGGCTAGTTAAGAAGGCTCAAATTAGTACGGTACAAAAGAAAAGGAAATAGCATGGCATTGCAGTGGGACTTTACCAAGATAGAGAATCACCAAGAGGTATGCCACAGGGAATCAAGTAAGGACAGCGATGGCGAGCAGCTGTACACTATGGATCCTATTACCGAGGCTCTTCTGTGGATATGCGTATCTGTAGGCATGGATGGTATTCACGAAAAGAACTACGACGAGTTCTGTTACAGACTCTACATGTTACAACTCGTTGGGGGGCCCTACATGACGAGCACCGACACTAAGTCAGGTGAGACCACTGCCTTTTGCATCGAGGACGATGATGTAAAAGAACACATGGGTCTTATTGTTAACGTCAGCAGGGAGACCACGACATGGTTCAACAAGAAGATGCGCTCAATGTCCGACGAGCAGCGTAAGCGCAAGCTAAGAAAGAAGGAAAAGGAGGCGGAATGACGCAGGCCGCATTAGAGAGTGATCTAATCAGTAAATTGAAGACTTGCCGTGACGAAGGGGTGCCATTGCACACCGTCTATGCGCTTGCGGCGAAGCTCTGGGGCCGTGTACGCTGCAACTGCATACCTGCTGCCATGGCTCTCTTTGAAGAAGGTGTACGGCTAAAGGACATAGCTTATCAGCTACAGATAAGTGAAGCAACAGCGGCACGATATACGAGGGATGCACGCAAGCGAAAAAGGGCTGAAGATAACATTGTTATTGCGAAGCTCTCTATACCTACTGCAGAGGCGGCTAGGATGACAGGGCTTACTATGCGGTCCATTCAGTTACACAGAGCTAAACTCCGCAGTAAGCGGTAGGAAAGGTAGCAGCATGAGAATAAAGTCTGTCAAGATAACAAACGGGCTGCAACATAGAAGTCTGGAGTCTGAGTTCACTGACTTCAACGTAATCATAGGACCGAACGGCTGTGGCAAGAGTAGCGTGATTGAGCTACTTGGTCTTTTATTAACCAACAAGTTTACATGGCCTGGCACGATGGATACTGTAGTCACGCAGGGTGAAGAGAAAGGTGAGGTAAAGGCAGTCATTGAAGCTGAGGGTGACGAGGTTGAACTATCGATGGCTCTTGGCCGCACAAGCAGGAAGCTGGTACGTGGTGACCTGAAGATCTCTAAGTCTAATGAGGTAGTTGAGTACATCGAGAGTGCGCTGCTGCGTACTCCAATTGAGTTGGTGAACGAGGCTTCTATTGTCCGGCAGGGTAAGCTTGACGCCGGACTCTTCACCACACAGTCTAAGCGGCAACAGATCTTTCAGCGGCTGGCTGGGCTGAACGACATCGAGACAAAGCGTAAACAGCTCGCTGAGGCCAAGGCTCTGTGCACACCGTTCATGCTGTCCTTTGACCTGGACGAGAAGCGTAGACAGGTGCAGGAGTTAGTGGAAAGAAACATGAAGCTGAAGTCAGAGCATGCGGCTCTCAGTTCTATTAACCCATCACAAGAGCGCTATGACCAGTGTAAGGTACTGCTGTCTAACCTGGATAATCTGGTCAAGTATAGCACTGACCAGACGGCGCTCACAGCGGAGCATCATCAACTGGAACCAATCGTAATACAAGCGGCTGCGCAATTGGAGATAGCACGTGCGTCTCTACTTAGCCTAACTGCCACGATGGAGGACAGGCGCACTGACTATGATGAAGCACTTCGAGTCATCTCAACTGCAGAGGCTGTTGCTAAGCGTGTAGCTGAGAAGGCTAGACTTGGGAAGAAGCTGGAAGAAACTAGCGCTACGCTTGCAGGAATTGAAGCTGTACCTGATGAGTTCGTAGATGAGGCCAAGATCAAAGAGTTCGATGACATCTACTCAGATGCGTGTAATGAGGTCAAGCAGGCTGTACGTGTTCGAGACAACCTGTCTGCAGAGGACAAGCGCTGTCCTACGTGTAAGACAGAGCTGGAGGATCCTTCTGCTATCATCGCAGAGAACGTGGCGATCATCGAAGAGATGACGGCTATTGGTAAGATGGCAAGTCAGAGCAAACTAGACTTGAATATCAAGAGAACAGCGTGGAGTAAGAAACTCACCGACTACCGTACTCGGCTTGCAGAGCTGCAGACCACAGTAAAGAACACGCAGGAGGCGCTGGCTGGTATGGACGACGTCGCAGAGACAGCAGCCGACACCTCAGCAGCCAAGGCAGTCGTCAGTGACTTCACGGTACTGTCCAGTAGCGTCAAAGGTGAGCAGGATAACGTGGATAGCATCAGTGAAGTGCACGTCGATGCCAACAGCAAGCTACAGATCTGCGATACCAAGTTGTCAGCTGTACTTGACAACCTGGCCGGACTAGGTAACGTAGAGAGTACATCTGGAAACGTTTCAGAGGCTCGCACCTACATCGAAGCCTTTGATGAGCACAAGACAAAGATGTCATCTTTAGCAGGACAGCTTACCGAGGTTGCGAGTCAGTCAGAGAAGGCTATGGAGGGACTACATGAGACTGAGGCCAAGGCTGAAAAGGCCGAGAAGCTGAAGGTGTTCTCTGACCACATTGAGTTTGCCAGGAGTGCGTTACACAGAGATAACTTCCCGGCAGGCAAGATCAAGAGCTTTATTGATCGTGCTCT
>Ga0307928_10000193_pt1 | contig 41677 bp, 86 predicted proteins | sample AceLakmetagen232_FD_201815 | JGI IMG/M metagenome (GOLD analysis project Ga0307928, IMG submission 201815) | Saline water microbial communities from Ace Lake, Antarctica - #232 | ecosystem: Environmental > Aquatic > Non-marine Saline and Alkaline > Saline | place: Antarctica: Ace Lake...
TGTTCAGCTCAATAAACATCGAGTTCACTGAGGCACAAAGTCCAGGTGTCCATTCGTTGAACTTATCAGGTAGTTTGTACGCCCCAATCACCGCATCCTTGCACTTTTCCATCCTACCCCTGAGTTTCCCAAGAACGAAGTCCTCAATCTCCAGGGTGTCTGCGGTGGGGAAGTCCTTAGTGACCTTCGGCTTTTCTTTGTTGTAGTCTTTGGTCTTGGGTGGCTCTACTGGTCGCTTGTCCCCCATCTTTTGCTGTTCTGGATGGAGCTCTGTGCAACCAACCACGTTCCTGTAGTCACCGCTTCGTGTGAACTCAATCTTCACAGTCTTAGCATCGTCATAGAAGGCTTTTATCTCAACTGGAAGTGTTCCAAACGCAGAGTAAACCTCTCCATTCAGCTTCAGGTAGTGTTGCATCTTCCCCTGACGGTTCTCCTTCTCCCATACTCTCTCTAATATTCCCGTATCAATTTCATTTGTCATTTTTTTCCTCGTTTATGTTTTTAACTTGATACCCGCCCCTGGTTGATTTCAGGTAGTTTCCTTCCTTCTCTTGAAGTATCCTCTCAATCTCTTTCGGGGTGGTGTCTGGACTCAGACGTTTACCTTCTTCTTTCATTTTGAAGTTTCTCCATTATCAGGAAACTTTCGGGGTAGTTCTCAGGGCAGGTTCTTCCATATTCCAGCATTATGTTTACTGGGTGTTTGTCTGGTTTGGTCATTCTTCAAGTCCTCCTTTTTCGTCGTATTCATCCATTTTTTCAAGACAGAGTTTTCTCCTCTCCCTTACATTATCATCCATTGTGACCGTTGCGTACTTACAAGTTAGCCTTTTGCTACACTTTCCGCAAATAATAGTTTTTTCTTCTTCCATGTTCTTACCTCTTTGTACACCGGGCATTTCTTTTCATCACACTCCATACAATCGTTGATGGAAATTACCCGTTTGGTGTCGGTTATCTTTTTGCAATTAGCCATTATTAATCCTCTGGTTGGGGTAAACCTTCTTGAATATTGCTTTTCTGGTAGCGTAATCGCTTTCACGCATATTTATCAAGTCGATTCCGCCTATCCAGTAACGCTCAGCCAGGGTCTTTTCTGACTCTTCTATGGTTGATAGTATCTTGTCGATTTGCTTTTTGTGGTGGTCTTCATTAGCCATTTTTTTTCAATTCGTTTATCTTCTTTAAGTAGAAGTATGCTGGAACGAAGATGATTACTCCGATAACTGACATCAAAAAGCGTTCTATGATGTGGCTTAAATAAACACCCCAGAAGATTTCCCAAATAATAAATGACCAAAGTATTTTTGTTGGTTTCATTTTGTTTACTCTTTATACTCAAATTCTATGTTCCCGTTCTCCAATTTTCCTAGAGCTTCTTCCCGCCCCTCCTCGGATACTGGAAGGTCAACCTCAACCATGAGGGTCGCTCTGGTGTCGGTGTGGGTGATGCTCGTGATTGTTGCTTTCATTCTTTCATCTTACCTCTCCCGCCCCAGGAAAACGGAACACATAAAACCGAGCTCCTGAAGTATCGGGGGTTTTCATTTTTTGTGTCTGCATAACCAATGCTTTTTACATATATTTTTGTGTGAAATGTCTAACCAACATGGTTCGTTATCCTCTGGACATTTATGAGAGAGTGGCATTTCTTTTTCAACCTCCTAGAAGGAAATCTTTAACTTCCTTTAAAATAGCAGTAATCTCCTCAGTTGTTAATGGTAAGTGCATAGGCAACCTTCCTATAACCAATGCATCATCACCTAAAAAATCACTACTTAGTTTTGTATTATATTCATCATCTTCGATAACTATTTCGTGCTTGGTTCCCCAAGTTGTTTTTGCCCTCACAACTAAATGTTTTAGATTTCTCATTCTTCAACCTCTACAATTGGTGTAAATCCTGTAATAAAGTCCCCATTTTTCTTATGAAACCAACCAGGATTATTTGGCATCATACAATCTGCAACTTCAACTTCATTGCCACAATACTTACAAAAATACTTTCCTCTCGCAATGATTGGTTGGTGTTCTGGAGATACTGAATATGCTATATGTTTACACGTATCTGGTCTGTTTTTTGCTTTCATTCTTCATCCTCCTCATTCTTCCGTCTGAAATACTCTTCGACATCCTTCGCTTTTGCCGGGTTTAAGAGGTCTGCCATGGTCAGTCTGTTAACAATGTCTCCGATGTAGTGGATTGCTGAGTGGGTCATTTCCACCACCTTTTCCTAACCCCTGGATATTTTTTCATAAGTTCCTCGTAGTCCCTTATTATTACTTTTATCTTCTCTCTTTCAAGCCCACTATAATCACTAACCACCCGAGTATCAAACATATTTGTAACTCCTGATGTCCTAACTCTTTCGTATGCTTCAAAGTCTTCCTTTGATATTTCTTGTGTTTCCATTTTGTGTTTTTCTCCTCCGTTATCTTGCTACCCCTATAATCATCACCCTACCGCAATCGGGACATTTTAGGTGGTTTCCTTGTTGGGTTTCTTTGGATGAAGTATTATCATCATCCGAAATCTGAATCCCGCAGTAGGGACAGTCAAAGTAATACTCTTCGTGGATGGTTGGGTTTACGGTTTCCATTTTATCTCCTCTTTTTTATTCTACCTACTTTTTACGATAAAACACTCACCACAATATTTACAAGAGTATCGACCAAAAGAAACCTCAGAATTTGGAACAGTATAATAATATCCACAATGTGGACACTCAAATTCCCAGGTTCCAATTTTTGGATAAATACTTACTTTCTTTTGTGTTTTCATTTTTGTGTTTTTTATAAATCTTTTCTAAACCTTTCTGTTGCTCTTTTCCATTCTTTGGTTGTAAATAATTGACCACCGAACCCGGCTAATGCCATATATTCGTTACCCTTAAAGATTACCGAATCCCTATGTATTTCTTCACTATCAAAATCTTTAGTTTTGTTTTTGTCTCCACTAAAAAAATGTCCGTTCTTTAACCAGTTTGGTATGTGTGTTTTCATTTTGTGTTTTTCTCCTGGGTTTTCTTTCAACCCACAGTTAAGTATGGGAAGGAGAGTATAAAAAGGGGTGGTTTCTTGGTTTTGGGGTATTTTTGGCTCTGTATAGCGGTTTTGGTGATAATGGTGAAAATGGTGGGTGAGATATTTTGAACTATACCAATCCTCTAATTGTGGAATAGTCTACACCATACCCCCCATGAATTTCCCTAAATTTATCAACTAATTCTTGCTTCTTTTTTTTGGAATAGGTTTTAATCTGTTTCTCTCTATGTACTGCTTCCCTCCTACTCAAAAAAATCTCGTAGCACACAACCTTCTTAGGATATATCTTATTCCTTTTCATCCATGCTACCCTAGTTCGTGGGTCGCAATGTTCTAACCATCTCCTATTCATGTTGCTTGTTTGACCAGTATAGAACCAAAGTTTACCGAAGTTCCTTTTAGATTGGCTCACACACTCAAGTGTATATACATAATATTTTTTCATTCTGTATTGTTTAAAAGATAAAGTTTAATCCCTTCCTTCTCAAATGCTTCTTTGATTTCTTGTGTAGTATCGGCTACGATGATTGGTTTGGCATTGGTGTACTCGATATACGTTTTCATCTGTCTTAATGTTTCTCCAAAGGAAGTGATTTTTGGTTTAACCTCAATAAAAAATTTTGTTGTGTGTTGTTCTGAACGAATTATATTGGATGTTGGTTGAACTGAAGAAAAGTATTTAGTAACTGGGTGAGTTAATGTAACTAAAAAATCAACATAACCAATAATAGTTTTGTATGTTCCCACACCCTTAACAATCGGTTTTTCACCTTCGATAAATAGTTCTATCTCTAATTTTTTAAAATCTTCAAAGTCCTGTTTTATACGTTCAAGTTCTCCAATTATTTTTTCTTTATTCCTTTCATATCCCTTTACCAAATCCTCTACTTTAATTTTAACTTTTAGAGAATTTGTAGAAGGGTCAACTTCAAATAAATCACCCCAGATACTATAAGTAGGATAGTTAGTATGGGTAAAACTGTGGAGTAAGTTAACTTTCTTACTCCAACAACTACCTTCTTCCAATTCAGGATAACAAGAGGTTATAACCTCCAACATCTTATCTTTATCCATGAGAGAAAGGATAATTTCATCGTGTCGTGGTGTTTTTAAATCCTCGTCCTTAAATCCTACTTTTTGTAGAAAGGTTTGTGCTCTTGTTTTCATTTTTATACCATTATAAAACAATTCTTCGACTTCTCGATAATCACACTCTTCTTCTTTAGTTCTATAAGTATCCCATTAATTTTACCCTCGTCTATCATTTTCTTTTTAGCTTCTATTATTATATCTTCATAAAAGACTTCATTTTTCTCTGGGTCAGCAAGCAAATCGATTATTATATTCTCAACTTCGTGGAGGAGGTTTCTTTTTTTCTCCCCGACCTTGTATGTTGGTATTGTGTCTATACGGATTTGCTCTCCTTTTTTGTACCAGTGGGGGTGGATAAGCCCCTCTTTGTCAACCCATATCAAGTCATATTGTTTCAAGGTGTTGAGGTAAGAGAGGAAATTCTTCCCATCTGTTATCTTATTCCTTAAAGCGAGCTCTTTCAATTCATCTTCTGTACTCTTAACACTATCATTAACTAATTGGAAGATGAGTTGACTCTTCTCATCGAGGTAGTGCTCTCTTACATTCACAGGGAGGGTCATTATCTTTTCAGCTCCGAACTCCCAACTTGAGACTACTACGGAAAGTAAATCGAAAAGATTGTCGTAATCTAAATCTATCGGCTTGAATTCACTTTCTTCCTGAACCATCTCAGTCAGGCATCTGTATTTTACCAGCCCATCCAAAACGCATCTGATGTGATGGAGAAATCTCATGTCAATGTGGGTTTGGATGTCGGAACTTCGTATCTGTGCTTTTAATTTGTTTTTTATCCCTATCAGTCTAGTATCATCCACACCTGAAATCTTGAAGGATTGCAGCCATTTTAGGAGTTTACGAAACTCTCGTGGTTGAATGACCTCATCCTCACCGAACTTCTTCCTCTCCTTATCGGCTATTTTCTCCTTTTGTTGGTTTATCATCTGAATGTGCATGGGGGTGGCGAAATAGACCAACCAACGGGACATGAATGCCTCATCTGTTCTGTCTATCAACCCGTAGAGGTCTCCAACCCCCATAATAGGATTAGTCACGACCAACGCCCTAGATGTTGGTTGAAGCATCACATGACCCACGCCACTCATCGCTTCTCTGTCCTTTTGATGTTCTAAATAATTGTTTAAACGACCTAACTCCTCTATTTTTCTATCCTTATCTCTCTTGGTTCGAGTGAACGCCCGGAGAAACTCGTCCATAAAGGCAAACATCCTGGTTTTGTAGCAATATCCCTCATTTACTGGGATTGTCCCGAAAGTTGGTAATAATGAGTTGAATGTACACTCAGAACCATCCCAAACCCTATTTTCGGTTGATGTTGACTTGAAAATGTTATTTATCATCTGGGATTTTCCAAATCCACCCTTTCCCAAGATGAAAAGGTGAGGTGGGTACTTGTAGGAAGAAGAAAACATCCATGAAATAATTAACTTTTCAAAAACGTCAGGATGAGTAAATATGTTAAATATGGTATTTCGTATCACCAAGACGTTTTTCTCTATTATTTCAGGTGTTATGCTACCTTCTGGGAGGTTGCCACGACGAAAGGGGTCAGATGTATGGTGTGTTACTTCTCTGGTGAGTGGCAACCTCTTGGTCATGAGAGTGGGTAGTGTGGTAGCTAATCTTTTACTTTCACCAATAGTGATAGTATCAGACATATTTACTTCCATACCCACTATTTCTTCGTTATCTGTATCTAACTCTTCTAAGGATATTAGTAAGTATTCATTGTTAGTATCAGATATAAACTTATATAGATACACATTAGTTGAGTATGAGTCTAATACTAATACCTTTCTATTATCAATACCTTTATTAAAAAAGACAATATCCTTTACCACCCTATCCGCTTTTGTATCTTTTTCCTTTACTTCGGATATAAGGGGTAGTTTGTATGGTTTGTTCCCAATATACTGTGTTATCTTCCCGACCAATCTCTTTTCCATGGAAAGACAAATGAACATTTTTCCTGACTTTTCATATATACCCTTACTAATTCCGACAGATTCATCCCATGAGAGTGGTTTCTTCAAAACAATATACCCCCTCTTACCACCTTCTGTCTTCCGTAAAATAGCTTTAATCTCCGTTTCAGATAATACACATTTTTCCCTTTCAGGCTCGATGGAAATATACATCCCATCATACGACTTGAAGAAATCTATTAACTTAACTAAATCTATCTCCTCCTTTTTACCTATCGCCTCCAACCGGGAGATAGTCTCAGAAATATTAACCTTAACCTTTACTGGAAAGGCGTTTGTTAATATCTCGCTTACCCTACTATTTGGGTGGTTCAAAGCCCATTTATGAACTTCCTTGGATGCTTCCATCTATCCACCCACTTATTCTTGTCCTTGCTGTTTTGGGTTCCATACACTCAAAAAGTTCCCATACTTTCCCTTATCATCCTTTATGATGATTTCACTTCCTTTCTCAGCCTCAATCCATTCAGCTTGTGCCTTTCCTAGCGGTAGATATTTCACTCCGTTTATGTCCAAAACATTTTTTCTTACTTCAACCATTTTTAAACTCTCACATCTCTATATATCTTATAGATGTTTATCTATAAGAACTTTATACTATATAAATAAAAAAACAATGACGACATCAAGCGAAATAGCCCTCCCAATAGGATGTTTAAAAGAGAGAGGCTACTCCCTCTACGGGTTTTTTTATGCGACTATAACCAAAAATGGCTCTCCTAAAAAAATATACCCACAAAAAAAAGGGTATGGTGGAAAAAAACCATTATTGAAATTTAATGTCTGGAAGAACGACTCTTCAACCCCTCATTATCGGGTGGATATAATGTTTAAGGCATACCCCCTCATCAATCTAAACTTAGATGATGTCATAAAAATCAAGGACTTGGAAAAAGAGAAACATGAAATAACAAACCAAATTCGTGATGTCGGAAAAAGGATGGAACAGGAAGATTCCTACTTCAAAAATCTCTGAGGGTATTTATATACTTTCCTTTCTTATAACTAACTAAATAAATAAAAATGAAGCAGTTAAATATTTACTTTGAGGATAGTGAATTTGAAAAGCTCGTGGTCAAAAAAGGCAAATTAAGCTGGCATGACTTGGTAATGTCGGTTGTGACAGAATGAAGATTAAAATAAATCAATTAACACCACACCCCTTTAACAGGTTTTTTGGTGATTTGCCGAAGGATGAATTTTCATCATTAATGGAAGATATAAAAAGTAGGGGTATTCAGACCATAATTGACATAACTGAGGATAATGTTATAATTTGTGGTCACCAAAGAATCAGGGTATTAAAGGAGCTTGGTATTGATGAAGTTGAAGCAAGAGTTTTGAAAGGGTGGACAGATGACCAGATAAAAGAGCATCTGATTAAGGATAACATTTTAAGGCGACAGCTAAACGATTCCCAGATTGCCGATGCCGGTGAGGAATTAGAAAAGATTTATGAAGGGAGGGAATATCAAGAACGGGGTGAAGGTGGTAAGTTTATTGACCGAGGTGGACATGTGTCCACCCCCGTTGGCAAAACCCGGGACCTTGTTGCCAAAGATTTCGGTATTTCTGGTCGGACTTATGATAGGATTAAGAAAGCCCGAGAAATAATTAAGAAAAAGGAAGACGACGGATTAACTAAAAAATGGAAGGAAGGAAAGGTTAAAGCAGCTAGTATTGTTAGAGAGAATAAAATTGAAGAACGAAAGGTAGAAATAAAAAACATAAAGCAGATAAAGGGAAAGTATAATATAATCTACGCTGACCCACCTTGGAAGTATGATGATGAAGGGTGTAATGGAGCTGCAAGAGACCATTATGTCACTATGGACAATAAAAAAATTACAAATTTACCTATACAAGATTTTGCTGCCGATGATTGTGTTTTGTTTATTTGGGGAACTTATCCAAAACTTCCAGAGGTTCTTGAAGTTATAAAGGCGTGGGGGTTTATTTATAAATCGATTGGTTTTCAATGGGTTAAGCTAAATCGTAGTGGTAATGGACATTTCTTCGGTCTTGGTAGGTGGACAAGAGGGAATACTGAGCCATGTTTTATAGCAACAAGGGGAAAACCAAGTAGAATAAGTAATAAAATATCCCAATTAATTTTTAGTCCACTAACAAAACATTCTCAAAAACCAGATGTTGTTAGGCATAAGATAGTTGAGTTAATGGGTGATTTACCGAGAATAGAACTCTTTGCAAGAAAAAAAATAGAAGGATGGGATGTGTGGGGGGATGAAGCACCAACAGAAACCCAAAATCTCTTAAAATGAAAACTAATATATTTCAGGATAATATAGAGGATGGAAAAGTTGGAGAGAACGCTTTAAAGATAGGTTTAAATAAAATATTATTTACTGAATCTATTAAAATAATTCCATGGAATGATGAGGATATTTTCAGTATGAATTTACAACGGTTAGGGGTTGATGGGATAAGTAAAACAAGAGAGATTAAATGGGATTCAAAAATTCGTAGATATGGTTGTTATCAGTATGGGGATATACTACTCGAAGAAGAATCTGTAATGGAAACAAAAAAGCCAGGATGGTTTTATTACAGCATCTCTGATTTTATAATATACGTTTGGAGAGATAAATTTGGAAATGGTTTAATTGATGGATATTTTATCTTTCTACAAAACCCATCACTTAAAGAATGGTTTGAAAGAAATAAAGAAAAATATCAAAAGAAGATTGCTAAGAGTATTGATAAGAAAACAGGAAAACTTTGGCATACTCTTAATAGGGCAATTCCTATAACTGATTTTCCTAAAGGAACATTACTAAATTTTAAACCAAATCTTTCTTTAAATAAACAACAACTAAATCTACTTCCATTTTTAGATTATAATATTTCTACCAAAAAAACATTTACTCAAGGAAAATTATTTAATAATTCACCCTAACCACCCCAATCTATTTATAAACTCTCCTTCCCAATAATATACTATCCATGGAGAGTCCTACCATCCCACACCAGGGATGTAGGCACTTATGTAAAATGTTCCCCATTGTTGTTAAGTAGGGATGATTACCCTCGGCGACGGTGGATGAAATAATATAAGGGAACTTAATCAACCCCCAAGGACGGCGCATCCTGCCACCCCAGGTGTGTCGTCTCATACTCCTTTATGGAGCAATTTCCCCTTGAATCAAGAGAAAAGGTTGGGGGAATTTATCTTCTTTTTTTAGTTCCTAATTACAAATACATCCTGGCGTACCTATCCTTCCACCATCCACTAAGAATCTCCTTTTTGTTATCAATTAAGTGCATATACGAATCCAGAGTCGTTGTCGGGTTTTTATGCCTGAGTTGTTTCGAAACCACCGTAAGGTTCACCCCAGACCAAAACAAATAGGTCGCCATGCTGTGCCGGAGAATGTGAAACCCGCATTTTGTTAGGTCGACACCCTCTCGACCAAGGTTTGCCCCCTTCTTCGCCTTCTTGAAGTCCTCTTGGATGGTCTTGGTGCAGTAATGACCCTCTCCATGGGCAAACAGGTACTCTGTTCCGTTCCACGAATCACCAAACTTCCCCTCGATGAACTCCCCCAGAGTTCCCAGGGTATCCTCCGAAAGTTTTACCCGACCTTCAGACCCCCACTTGCTCCTCCTTGCGTAGATGGTCTTGCCCTCAAAATCAATATCACTTAGTTTAAGACTAACGACCTCGCTAACACGCAACATCCCATCATATCCGAGCTTGATTGCGACCAAACCCCTCAGAGACGGAGCGTTCTCCATCAGAGAGACCACTTGATATATCTTTAGTGGCTCAACATGGTAATCACTGAAACCTTCACCCCTCATCATTCTTCTTTTGAGATTTATGCCCATGTCCAAGAACTCGTTGAAAAAACCCATTAGCACTGATTTGCAGTGGGCTTTGCTTCGACCACTAACCTTTGTTTTTGAGAGATAGTGGGAGATGTCAGCCCCGTCAATAGTTTTTACTGGCTTCTTGACCTTCTTGAGAAACTTTATCAGCGTGTTCAGGTAGCTTCGTATTGTTCTATCTGAGTAGTCGTGCCCCTTTAACTCTTCGTAATACCTGACCAATTCTACCTTAACCTCTCCATCCAACTCAGTGTTTTCTATTTTTTTCTCAAAATCCACATCAAAACACACTCAGGGCAACCAAGAACAGACCAAAGCCGACAAATCCGGCAAACCCGTAGAGCAAAATAACTACATCCGACCTGGTGACCCATGTAAAGTCTTCTTGTTTCATTTTCTAAGATTCTTTTGTAGTGTCTAACCTTTAATTTCTTTATTCATATCAACAACTTTAATTGCCCCATCAGTATCGCCGGTTCCAAACCATTGTGCTATCTTTAACTCTACTGAAAGATGGTGGATTAATTTACCGAAGCCAAGTCTATATGTATTCTCGTATTTCTTATCCCTCTTAGGACTCTTCTCTATAACCTTTACTAACCCTTTGACCATCTTTAAGTCATTAATCATAGAGTCGCAAATTGCCTCAAAATGTTCTGGTTTTATATCATCACCTCTAATTGACCTATCTAGCTTCTCCATCCCTTCACGTTCCTCCTTCGCTATTCCATCCTTCTTCTCTTGGGACATCGAGTTCCAGAAATTTTCAACTTCTTTCTTCCTTTTCCTTATTTCTTTTTCATTCATTTTTCTTTGTTTTCCTCCTTTTAGGATTCTTATAGTTAAATGGCTCATCCATCCAAACATCACAAACACTTTCTAAATTTTCATACCCGGAACATTCCCAAGGATTCCTCCTCGTGCAATTCCCACACTTTTTTTTACCTGAACATCATATCCTTTTTCTTTCCCCCACCTAACATCTCCCAAAAACTCTTCTTCTTAGGAAGGTCTGGGGGGGCTTCTTCAACTTCCTCTGCGTCTTCCACCACCTCACCAACGAAGTTTATTGCCTCGGCAAAATCAACCTTGACACTTTCCAGTATCCCGACCAACTCGTAATAGCTTCGTATATCTGTGGCGTAAACCAAATCGAGTATCCCATGGTGCAGTTCTCCTGGTGTCAAGTCCCTTTCTTTTTTCTTAGCCATTTTTGTATTTTTCCTTCAACCCCGCACAAACCCTCTGTGCCGTCAACGGATTGTCAAACGAACCAAAGAATTTCACATTCCAATCCCCCGCTAACCGAAAGCTCGACCTCTTGTGGCAGTATCTACACACCAGCATTTTCTCCGAGGAGGAGACCTGTATCTGACCGCAATGTCTACATAGACAGATTTTGAATTTCCTTAATCTTTTTGGAGGCATTTCTTCTTCACTCTCCACTTGTAGATTCCTTTGACCGCAAAAAACATAGTTCCTCTTTCCCACGTTTTACGTCTAATAAAACTCCTTCTCACCTCAATCTCCTCTAAAATCTTTCCGCAGTTCGGACATTCAATCGTTCTAATTACTTTCATCTTTTACCTTGTAATTTGTCTTCCAATACTGAAAATGGGTTATGAAGATAATCAAAATCATTCCGAGATAGACAATCCCCACCCCATTCCCGCTTGAAAAATTTGCAGACCCACCAACCACCCCTGGAACTTCAATGGTCGTGGTGGTGGTCGGAAGAGTTGTCGTGGTGGTGGTCGACTCGATTGTGAACTCAAGCTCGTCAAAGATTTCCTTCACGCCGGAGGTTATAGTTATCTGGGCGGTGTAGGTTCCTGGGTCTAACCATCTCCTGCCAGCGAAACTTTTTCTATTATCTGAAAGACCCGTAGACCTGTAAATATCATCCCAATCCCGATTTTGTCCCTCTATTTCAACCCAAACATCAATATCAGAATTTTCCCCCCCAAGATAATAAACATCAACAACAACTTCATTATAATCAGAATTATAATCAACTCTTATCCTATCAATATGCCCACAGGTATCATCCCCCTCAAACTTTCGATAGCACCCTGGGAAGTCTGGACTGTCCTTGTCAATACAAAAGTTCCTCCCCCCTTCCTGCGGGTAAATGTCCCCGTTGTAGCAGACCTTTGAGTGCAGACCACAATGAACCCTATCCAGCCCGTTCTCATCGGCAATCTCCCTTAGAGAGAGGCAGTATTCGTCAGGGTTGGTTCTCTCAAAGGTTCTCCGCATCGCCTCAAACTCCATCTTGAGAGTGTCAATGTTGGCTTTGTTGGTTGCAGCCATTTGGTAGTTGGTGATTATCCCACCCTTATTCTCGTCAATCAGGTTGCGATTACTGGAAATGCCCCCCCCTAAATCGGAGAGTTGCGGGGCGAGAACAGAATAATAAAACTTTTCTATCTCCAAGTCGGTCATGGAAAGGAGGTAGTGCATCAAGGCATTTCTCTGGGTGGCGGATGCGTGGTAGTCATCTACCCCTGCCTGGTCTTTAACCCCTTCCTTTAGAATCTTAATCAGCTTGTTAATGGTGTTGTCGGAACTCCAGTCGTCTATGTTCCCAAACATATTGACACCATCAATATTGACCACAGTGCTTCCATTATTGTTTATGTTGGTGTTGGAAATCACGTCCCCAGGGGTGATGAGAGTTATGTCCACCAAAGCGGGGGTGGTTGTGGTCGTTGTACTGGTCGTTTCGTTTTTGGCACTGCAAAAGCCGCACAAAAGCAGTAAAATTATTCCTAATATCAAGTTCTTATTTTTCATTTTTTGATTTTTAATTCAACTAATTTTTTATGACAAGTCACACATTCATTCATATCTTCTGCTTCTTTTGCCGGAATCCAACACATTACATCCTGTTCCCAATATAATTCCGCCTTATCCCATTCATGTTGTTTATATTCTTTAGAAGGTTTTCTTAGGATAGTATCCTCTGCACTGCCACTTAATTTCTTTTGCTCTTTTTTTGTCATTAAATCTGGAAAGAACCAAGCAAAGTTATTTTTACATTTTTTGCATTTCCAATCTACTAATTCAATTACCTTTATTCCACCAAATAGGATTTTTTCCATATCACTATCAGGAATAGATTTTTTGTTTTTCATTTTAATATTTCATACTCGCCGTGACAGGTATGACAGAGTATTGCGTTTTTTTCTTTGTGGGTTTCCATTACTTCTCCACCCACCACCCTTCTAACAATCCCCTTTTTATCAAACCATAATTTAAGTGTTCTTGCACAGTTGGGGCAATCAATCTCTTCTTCACGCAGTCCTTTCTTTAAGGTTTTTATTTTCATTTTAACAGTTCTTCAAGAATCGCTATCCCTGAGTTAATCTGACTGTTTTGGATGTGGGCGATGCTTATTCTTATTCGTTCTTTTTCTTGGCGATTCATTTTTCTAATTCGTGTTTAAAGGTAATTCCAAACATCTACGATAGCAACACATGGGGCAATAGCAAACATCCCTATTCCAAGAACAATCATAACAATGTGACCCCTTCTTTACTCTTATCTCTTCTCCGTCTCTATGTATTATCATATCCACTTGTTTTGTTCCCCCACAAGTTCCACATTTACTTCTCGGCTTTTCCATTTCTTCTTAGCCCTCCGCAGGAATTGAACCCGCAGGAGGACAAAAAATAACGTCCCAGAAGGGACATAAGTTAAATCCTTACCAAACAATGACATTACCAAACATATTGTTGGTCACTAAATCAATATGCTCACTAAAGTCGTGTCCTCTTTCTCCATTGGCAATTGTGGTCTGGAGTAAGTCACCATTCCAATCAAAATCCCAGTCAGCGTGGTAGTCATCGGGTGTATAATATTGACCACCACCATGTTCTCCTGTTGCATAAGCATTGTCAACGAAAAGGTCAGCATCGCCATATCCTTCCGCAACAAAACTGAAATCCCAGTTGTCGGCTCTTATATCTCTAGCAACAAAACCCATTTCATAGACGCATCCTGCCCCCATTTCCATAGTTCTCTGCTTTTTCCACTGGTCAACATCTTTCACTCCACCAAAATGGCTGCCCCATTGGGTATTCTGACCTAACCATCCTGTATCGTCACTTACGACCCAAGCAGTCTGCTCACTGTGTGCTGGATACCATTGTGCTTTTGAATTATGCTCTGAGTAGGTAGATAAACTTCCACCGCCACTAAATGCTCCAAACCTGTCAATGTCTGCTCCGTCAGAAGAGTATTGACTTGTACTACCAATCTGAACAGTTTGCCAAGCATCAAGAACTGCACCATCTCCGTGGAATTTGTCAACATCTAAATGTTCCATCTTAGTCCAGATGTCGAACTTCACATCTGTTCCAGATATGCGGGTATTGACTACTGTAGTCGCGCTAACCGCTCCGACCATCATCAGCATCGCCAATATCGTCAATATTTTTGTTTTCATTTTTGTTTGTTTTTTACCTCGTTTAGTTTTTCAAGTTAATAATTTATGTCCTAAAGTTTTTGTTTGTTTTATCTTTTTGTTTCACCTTCTTTAGTATATTCGTATAAATGAATTTAAACTCATTCCCCCCTCCGATACCGCTTCGGGACTTTGATAGTTGGTATTTTAATTTTTGGAAGATTTGAGATATTTTTAAAACAACTAACAAGTAGGATTGCAGGTAACCAAAATATTGGCATTCCAATCAAACATACGAAAAGTTCAAGATAATTGTCATATTTTGCTCCTCTTCCACTCCAATCGAAAACCCAAACCCCAATCCCCAAATAAACCAGCCCCCCGATGATTAGTAGTGTGTCGGTCATTCTTCAACCTCAACCAAAAAATAATGCCAAACAAACTCATATCCTGGGGGATATTTGGGGTCGCCCATTTCTCCATTCTTACAAGAAAATAAGTAGATTGCTCCCTCTGGAATATCCTCACCAGTTCCATATTTTAAAACTTTTTTACTCATCTTTCTCCTCCATTTTTTTGTTGGTCATTTTACTTTGCACCCGCCATTAAACCACCAAGATACGAAAGAAATAAAAGTAGTATAATTCCATTAGATACATGAAAAATCGTAACAGCTAGTAGTATAGATACACCATATAATCCAACACCAATCCCTTCAATTATCGAAAAGTTCATCGTTCTCCCCACAAACTCATCCCGACACCCCTCATTCTACTTTTTTCCTCCTTATCTTTTCCTTATCCTCTTTAGTTATTGGTCTCATCTTCCCACCGCAATCTTCACAAGGGACATCAATAGAATCAAGAACGCTTAAATAATTCTCGCAATCACTACAAATAGTTTCTGCAACCTCGAAGAGACAGAGTAAATGGATTGGTTCTTCCCCCCAATTCCAACCACGCTCTTCTTTCTTTACAACCTTTTCACAGTTTCCACATCTCCAATAATAACAATCATCGCAAAATCCATCGTTATTGTTCAATTTTTCCTCGGTAACTGCCTTACCACATCCTTCACATTTGTTTTCCATTTTGTTTTCCTCCATAGATTTTAAAATATTAACTCCGACACCCCTCCTTTCACCCTTCCCAAACATCTCTGTCATCACCCTGTCAATCTGCTCCTCCAGGTCATCGCAGATTTCCACCAGGTAGTCATTCTTGTCGAAGGCATAGAGGGGTTCTGGGGCTTTGTTTTTCATCTTGTCTTTATCTCTGTTTTTAACTTTTGGTATTCTTCTTCGTGAATAACTCTAGTGTAGTTATCAGCATTTACCCTATACTCATCTCCTTTTTTCATTAGGAGGGAGTTTGCCGGTTTCTCAATCTCATCAAAGAGTTTTTTAATTTCCTCTTCGTGTTTCTTAATGAGTTTATTAATCTCTTCTTTGTGCGACTTTGAAAAATCAAAAAGATGTTCTACAACCTTTTCTAATTTTATATAGTGTTCATCTTCAACAGTGTCAACATCTCCATTCTCAAAGAGTGCTTCTTCAATGTATAATTTTTCTTCATCAAAATTTTCTCCCTCAATCACCTTATCGTAAAGTTTCATTCTCCTTTCCTTAAACATTTCCTCAGGAACTTCTTTCTCTTTCACCCCCCTACCTCCAACTTATCCTTCCCATTCCTGCTTTTTATACAGCTTCCAGGTTTCCTGTGCATCTCTTTCTCCAGTTCTTTAAGCGTTTTTGTTTTCATTCTTTCACATCTAAGTTATCAAAATAGTGTTTAACCATTGTTCTAACTATCTGGCTTCTATTTGATAGGTCTTTCTCCACAATCTTATCTATCTTTGAAAGTAGTTCTTTGGGTAAGTTTACTATAATAAGGTTATTGTTCTCTTCTTTCATCTCTCCACCTCGTTTATCCTCTCCTACTCAATCCTCGGCAAATATGTCCTTTCAAGCTCAAAGACAGACGGGAACGCTCCACACCCCTTCAACCTTTTGTAATACTTGTTACCCTGCCTTAACCCCCGTGTCCCCTCGAAGTTAAACATCCTCTTAAAAGTCTGCCTGTGTATGTCCCAGGAGTAGCACTGGTTCAGGTGGGTCATTATGGCGTAGACCAGAGTCTTTCTTGAATGATAAAATGAGAGCTCGTATTTTTTCAGGAGATGGATGTAAGTCCTCATAACGTCTGGTATGTGTTCTCTCAACTCGTTAGGAACTTCTTTTACGATTTTCTGCACCCCATTATAATACAAGAAGAGTGCCTTTCTATCACTCTGGCAGTCTGGGCAGTAGAGAACCCTGGCATCAAGGGTGTTAAGCTCCTTTCCGCAAAGTTTACAGGTTTTCATTCTTTCCTCCGTCGTCTATATTCTCTCATATATTCCCTATTTCTTTTCTTAATCTCAGGTTGTTGGTTGTATTCTTTATGGTGTTCCCTAATTTTCTCTTTTACATCTGCCCTTTCTCGATACTCTTTAGCTTTCTTCTTAACTCCTGGTTTTTGACGGTATTTTCTCATATATTCTTTTATTTTCTCCCTTACCATGGGTTTTTTTCGATAATCTTTACAATATTTACTGTTTTTTTTCTTAACATCGGGTCTTCGACAATACTCTTTTTGGTATTCTCTTTTTCTTTTCTTAACTCCTGGTTTTTGAGAGTACCATCGCATATACTCTCTAAAATATTTATTAACTTCATCTTTATTCGACCAATCTACTTTAGTCATTTTTTATTTAAATACTTTCTTTCCCTATGTTATTTGTAGGAGTTGCCTGGAGGAGCGGGGAAGGTTTCGAACCCTTCGCAGAATCGGGGTTTTTCCCTATGGGAACCACTCCTACTTTTTTTCTTTTTTTAATCATAAAACTTCTCCCTCGGTTTGTAGTGTTTTTCCACGCATTTGTTGGCACACTCCTTTGAGCATACATCAACTTCCATCACGGTCATGTGATACCCGAAGTCTCTATCCTTGTATATGTGCTTGATTTCAATCCAGTTTCTTTCCAGTTCCTTTCCGCATACGTTACACGTTAGTGTTGTTGTCATCGTGTTTTATTGGTAGTTTCTTTTGATTTTTCTTTAAGAGGGATGAACCCATGCTTTAGAATATAGGCAGGATTGCTTCTACCACAATTACGACAAACTATCCTTCCATTAAAGAACTTATGGTTTTTGCTTATACCGTTTTTATATATGTCAAAGTCCTTCCATCCACAACCAGCACATTTCATTTTTCCTTATTCAATTTCCCAAGTGTCGCTTGCTTCTGGTGTTCTGTTTATTATGCCAACTACCCATTTATCATTCTCGTTATATTGAAACCCAAATTGTTCGCAAATCTCTTTACCTTCCTTTTCTAACTTTTCTGCCAGCTTTCTTAATCCCTTTGGAGACACCGACATCCCCTGTTTTTTTGGGTTCATTCTTCCGTCCAAGTTTTTAATTGCTTATGAACTTTTCTGGTATTTATAACTTTTCCGTAACTATCTCCGAATTTGATGTAATCCTTTGCCATATCGCAGAATTTTTGAGATATGTCGAGTATGATGTAGTTCTTCCCCTGTTCTTTTGCCACCCTGCCGACTGTTCCCCTCCCACCGAAAGGGTCAAGGACTATCCCGCCCTGAAACCCTGCGTTGCATTTGCAGTCAGAGTAGCCGATGAATTTCTTATCTCTTTTAGGTAATGCACCATAAGGGTCTTTTGGCAAATCTCCCTTTATCATACGGTTTTGTGGCTCACTCCTTGGTTTCTTTACCATTGGCAAATAATCACAACTACTAATTAATTCACCTTCTTCATACACCTTCTCCCTCACCACCCCACACTTCTTACAGATAAATTCTGGGCATCCACTTTTAATCGGGGTTTCGCAGAGTTCTTCGGGGAATACCGCAAAGTGCGAACCTGGGAACGGCTTCGGGCAGATTTTCCAGACGGTTCTCTTGTTTCTACCGAGAGGATTTAAATTCTGTGCTGCCAAAGTATTCTTTTCTGAAAATTGTTTTCCATTAGGATACCCAGTTTCAGCATTACCCACATAACCATAGTTTCCCCTTTCTATACTACAATCCTGATTTTTATCAAACTGCTGCTCAAACCAATACTTCTTATTCTTTGTGAAGAAGAAAATCTTTTCAAAGTCCACCGTGAATCTATCTTTAACTGATGACGGCATACAGTTCGGCTTATACCAAATTATCTCGTTTCGTAATATCCAGCCACGATTGGTCATCTCAATGGAGAAGCGTGACGGAATCTGGCAGAGGCATTTAGTAGGTAACGAACTATCGCCACCCCTTCCTTGATAATCCGTAGATATTGCTCCGTGCTTCCATCCCTTTTTTCCATCCGTAGTTCCGACTTCGTGATTTGAGTTATAACTATCCCCTAAATTCACCCAACAAGTTCCTGTTTTTTTCAGCACCCTCTTGACCTCGTCAAAGATGTCGCAGAGGTGCTTGATGTAAAGGTCGAAGGTCGGCTCAAGACCGAGCTGACCTTTCCACGCTCCGCATTTTGAACAGAAATTACTTTCCTTTTCTAAAGCACTAACATTATCCTCTGCCCCTCTATTAGTTCCCTGTTTTTTATCGGTTAGTGTATCTTTATTACCCCAAGAACTTCTTATCCCTTTTTCTATTTCCCACCTATGCTCACACCCATCATCCCCATCCCATACCCTTTCCGTTCCTGCTCCGTAATCCCTTAACGCCCAGTAAGGCGGTGAAGTCATCACGCAGTCAATGCTCTCGCTGTCGAGTTTTTTAAGACCATTCAGGGCATCCATACAATGAACCTTATTAATTTCAAGCATTTTTCTCTAAAGGATAATCAAATCTTCTCTTGCATCGTGGACAGGATTTTGGTTCTTTCTTTCGTTCTTCCCACTCGTAACCACATTTTGGGCATTTCATCTTTGTTATTATTACTATTACTTATCTAATTACGTAAGCAAAGTATATAAATAGAATGGTAAAGCCGAGAGTTGGATAATATTAATTATCCCACCTTTATTAATATATTCCTATATAGTAATATATTGTTAAATCGTTGTAAGATACGAAGTTATCTACGTACCTCCAGAAATCACCAGAAATTCAACCTACTTATCCCCTGTTTACCCCTGCCCAAACTCTTCATTTACGACATTCTTGAAAGGGGTATTTATAAACTCTCCTTCCCTATTTAATAATACAATATTGTTATTACAATGGAAGAAGAGCCAAGAGCAGATACCATCGAATCGAAAATCCTGGCAATTGTGAGGATTCTCGCTGATGAAGGAAACAGATTCACCCCCTATGACACTACCAAGAGATACGTTAAGGAACATCACCTCAGAGATGTCTCTTACCGCCCATCTGAGGGCAAGTTCAGGGCTCTGTACGCAAGAACCTGCCAGGTTTTCTCCACCTTGAAGTCCATGAACAAGCTAAAGAAGGTCGGAACGGAGGAGATGCCTGGTCGCAAGGACAAAATCTTTTATAGTTATAAAGAATGACCCAAGAAGAAAAGATTGAAAAAAAATTAACAGAAGAAATGCTTACTTTATCAAGAAAAGCCGTTTTAGAAATAGAGATATACAAAAGAAGAAGTGATATTCTTGAAGCTCTTAGGGAATTACAGATAAATACATTGGCTGAAATCACCAAGAAGCACGACAAGGAGATTAAAGAGCTCAGAGGAGAGATAAGAAAATTAGTTGCAGACCAAAATGAAAAAAGATGTCAAATAAGCGATGCTGTTAATTATACGGTGGAAGTTGAAAGGAAAAAACACGACCAAGAAATCAAAGAGTTAAAAGAAAAGTTATCTAAAGCAGAAGGAGATGTTTGGCACTACGAAAATGAATGTCAAATTATCGGTGATGATGAAACTATGGAGAAACTTGAAAAGAGAAGACTCAAGGAGGCAAACCCGTAAGATGAAAGAAATAACCTTTAACGGTGGTAAAACCATTCAAGAACTTGCTAACGTATTATCCAAAGATGATTGTGTTGTTGGAGATATAACGGGAAGTAAACCACGAAGATATTAACGTGAAAATGACCAAAGAGAAAACGATTGAGGAACGGGTTGAGCATATAGAGAGTGAGTGGAATGTTGGGGCTGCCTGGACATTAGTATTCTTTATGATTATGATTTCTGGTGTTAGCGTTTTGATTTATGACTCTTACCAACCTTCCCAGGAAGAATTAACCAACGCCACCATTAACGAAATCTTTGAAAGGTATGGGGTGGAGGAGTGTGTTGAGTGGAAAGCCTATCAATGCCAAGAGAATATTACTATCTTTATGAAAGTTGAAAATCAATCTAAAGCAGAACTCCTCAGTATAGATATAAATATGGAGTTTAATTGTTACGGTAAGGGTAGTGAATATCTACAGGTTTTTACTATTGAGGACAATAAAACAGAAAAGCCATACTATAAATTTGAGAATAGTTCGCATTCAATCTGCACCAAATACATCGAAACCGCCACGCTAACGAGAGAGGTAAACTAATGAATGATGACATTTTTATCATAGGGTTTATTGTTTGGTTTATAATTCTTTCATTTTGTATTGGAATCTTGATGTTAGATTTAACAGAAAGAAAGAACCAACCCACAGACCTAACCACTACCCTCGACATGATGGTGGGGATGTATGGAGAGCCCAAGTGGGAGGGGGAGTGTATCAAGTGGTATAATGTAACTGAACTAGACGGAGTAAAGGTAATAATAAATCCAGAAACGGGTGAAGAAGAGAAGTGTTGGAGATACGTTCAGACACCAATTTGCGCCCGTTGGCTTGAAACAGCCACGCTGACGAGGGAGATTGGAGGATGAAAAAGGAAACATATTTTTGGGAAGGGGTACTTTGTATGTGTGTTATTTGCTTTGGTATGGGAGTATGTGCTACAATGGTATTCTTAGGGGATACTTCCTCCCAAAAACCTGCCTTACATAGTGTGGGAGTGTGTAAGGATTACGGTGATTCCTCGGAAGCATTAGCTGATTGCTATAACCTTGCAAGTGACAGGGGAATCCTTTTAAGTGAATGTTGGGAAACGGTTAATGAGTATGGTGACGCATATTATGACCTACTTGATAAATTTAATTATGAGTGTAATCCAACGACCACGACAACTTTAACACTACCCCTATCCTGCCCTCAAGAATGTTTAATAATATGGTCATCAGACGAAGGATATTGTCAAGAACATTGTAGGCAAGTTGCTAATGGGGAAAAAATAACCTGCGTTATAACCGATGGATTAATTGTTAGGGAGTGTTAAAAACTAAAAATGACAATGAAAAAACTAGAAAAAGAAAGGGAAAGTAAACGGTGGGCATATATTTTATGTTTTGTTCTTGGAGTAATGTTCTTATGGCTTTTATTACCAAGTAATGAAGTGTTACCCTGTGCCCCATGTAACTGCTTTTGCGGAGAAGATTTAAAATCTTGCCAAAAAGAGTTAATAGAATACCATAATGAAATTGATGAATGTAATTATGACCTCCAAAGTATGTATAGAGTTAAAGATGAGCTTAAATTCTGCTACGATGAAGTCGATTTTTATGAAAGACTACTCCGACTCAAAACAACGACCACCACCATAAACCAAAACATTGAGTCTCTTAACCATGATAGTGAGAGCTGGTGTGTTGTTAATTTTTCAATAGATACGTATAGAACTAACCAGACTTTTCATGGATTGACCAATTTAACAATCAATGATTTAACATCGACCACGACCACCGAACCAATACCTTCTACCATCATCTGCGAAGAGCAGGTGACTTGCAGGATTGAGGAGGTTGGGGAATGAATATAAAAAGATTTTTTTATGGGGAGGACAAAGAGGGTAGATTATTAGATGGAAAAGAGGGGGAATACCGGGGGAAGATTGAGGAGATAGGGATAAGTATGTTCGGTAATACGGATACTCTCTATCTAAGTAATGGAAGGATGAATCTATGGCTGGGCTCTTTGTTTAGTGGATATCGGCAAATAGGTAAATTCAAGGTTGAAAGACCCCACGATTTTTATGAAGGTCAGGGGGTTATTGTGACCAAAGTCGATGGAAAAATAACTGAGGTGGTTGGAGAATGAAAATTGAACCAATAAACCCAACAACTAAGAGGGAGGATTTCAAATGCGTGGAATGTGAAAGTGACGTAATATTCCTTTTTGGGAAAGATGGAAAAATCAAACGGATACATGGTTTTACTGCGGAGAATAAAAGACCGGCTACCATCTACTCCTGCAATAGATGTGGGGAAAGGTACAAAATAATAGAATGAAAATACATAACGACAAAACCAGAAACCTGCTGACAGGCATGATTGTCCTATGGCTCTCCCTGACCATCCTTATAGTCGCCATAAAGAATGGAAATGAACAACTTGGTTTAATTCTCTCCTTCGTGCTTTGGGTTGCCGGGTCGGTATACTTAGCTGATTATGTCCGTCAATTTAGGCATTACATTAACAAGAAGGAGGACAAACTCTTCCACAAAACAGGGGGTTATAGCATTTCAAGATGAAAAATACAACAATAGATGCGGGACTTGTAATTGCCCTAATTCTAGGAGGTTCACTTATCCTCCTAGGGCTTGTAAACATAGGAGTAGATGGATTCGTAAGACATGAAAGTAGGATGTGCTCTTTTGAGATTGACGGGGGCGGTGGTATTTCTGCCGGAGCTAATTTAGACTTCGTTGGGTTAGTTGATTTTACCAATGTGCTAGAAGAGATGGATAATGTCAGTGTCAGAGTTGATGGGATAAGTATCGGAATTGATGATGTAGAACATTACGCAGACTTCGGAGTAAAGGTTGAAGTTCCTTGTAATGAACTCTATAAGTGGGGCTGGATATTATCAAAATTAGAAGATTGAAAACTAAGGCAAAGAAATGACCGTTATGTGCGTTGATTGTGGTAAGGAAATAAATCAATATTACGCTATTGGTTTATGTAAAAAGTGTTATCTAAAAACCAAGGCAAAGCCGAGATGAAAAATAAACCCCATCACATAACCATTCCAGAAGATTTAAGGGAAGAAATAAATCAGTATCGAGAAAGAATGGAAAAAGAAATCGGATTTAAACCTAATCTTTCAGATAGTATTCGCCACCTAATACGGAAGGGATTAAAAACCGAGGTAAAGAAAAAATGTTAAGCTCCTGGGATTTTCTAGGATTTAGTATTGTGATATTGGTTGCATTAGAAGAATATTTTTTAATGAAGAGAAAATTTGAGGAATGGAAAGAGGATAGGTAAGGAAATGAAAAATAATAAAGTAGTTTTAAGGGTGTTAGTAGAAAGAGACCTTATCGGAATAAAAAGAGAGTATGAAATTATAGAACCAAAAAATCTTAATGAAATTTCAGATGATATGTGGGACACCCTCTTTGATGAATTTATGATGGAGAAAGAAAATTATATTAAAACCAAACCAGAAAACAAATCACCCTAACCAAAAAAACTAAATAACTAAAAATGACAAAAGAAACTAATAAAACCCCAGTGAAAAAGAAAATTCCAGACAATGTAGTGTTCGTCGGAAGGAAGGAAGTGATGAGCTATGTAATGGCGGTGGTCACCCAATTCGGCAACGGACAGAAGACCGTGACCCTCAAAGCGAGGGGCAACACCATCTCTAGGGCGGTTGATTGCTCTGAGATAGTAAGAAACAGATTCATTTCTGACCTCAAGGACACCCAGGACATCAAGGCATCAACAGAGAACATCAAAGAGAGTGATGGCTTTATAAAACCAATATCCTGCATCGAGATAACCCTATCAAAACAATCAAAATAATCGGAGAAAGGAGAAAAATGATAAAACAAACAGCATTAATATTGGGTTTAATAGCCCTACTGCTCGGAGTCAGTGCCACCAACTGTCCCGGCTCCCTATCAGTGAACGACCTTGACGACCTTTACCCAGACCACACCTACCCCATACTAATAACGACCACCATTTCCCCTGTTAACGGCTACCGAACCCTCGATGCCTATATCAAAGACCCAGAGGGCAACAGGATAACCTTTGACGAGGAGCTGGGGGTCTGGATGGATAACGGCACTTATGCCGTCCAGTTCGATTTTGAGGTCACCAAATATATGCTCAAAGGGGAGTACACCTTTCAGGTATATCTGAGAGCGTGGAACAACAGTGATGTAAGTGTCCTGATGTGCGAGGAATCAACCTCCGAGAGTTTCTACATACACACCAATAGAACTGAATACGATGATGTCGTGGTCTTGTCAATCAGACCAGACTTCAAAAACGAGGTCGAGGATTTCGATGTTTGCTACAACATCACTATCATCAACGAGTATTACAATGACAGTATCCAATATCCAGTTTGCGTGAAGGGTGAGAACGTCCCTATCAACCTGGACATCGGAATAAAGCAGATTCTGATTGAGAACATAAGTGCGTATAATCTCTTGAACTCAACCCTCCAGGTCAACCCAGGCGTTCCCTACTATTCGTACTCGGTGATGGCTTCCATCCAGCAGGCACTAAGGAATCATAGTTTGGTCATTGCTAATCTCTCGGTGAATTACAACCACCAGGACAATTCCAGCATACAGATGGGAAAAGATATTAGGGAGATAAAGACAACTCTCCAGCAGAACCACCAGACTGAAATGAATTATCTATCTACTTTGATGAACGGAACGTCAAAAGTCAGCAGTTCTGAGATTGATTACGCAGAGATTAGTCTCAAGAATCCTCTATTAACACTCCTAATTGGTGCTGGAGGGGTTCTTGTTATCGCTCTTTGGTTACAGAAAAAGAGGGAGGAGAGGAACAAGGAATGACCGAAGAAAGAAAAAAGATAGCAAGAGAGTTTTTAAAAAGAGCAGAAGAGATGGACAACGACCCTAAGATGTTCAAAAAGTCAAACGAGTTTTACGAAAAAACGACTACACGGATAAAGGCAAAGTTGAGATGAAAATACAAATAGAAATAAAACTTTCCCATTTGTTTGGAATTTTGTTTGGAATAGTTGTTTTATTTGTTGGATTAGTGGGACTATCAACTTATTTTAATAAAATTGATATGATGTTTTTTCTTATATTGTATAATGTAATTTGTGGAGTATTTATTATTATTTTCTCAGTAAAGGGGGCAAAGAAACGATGAAAAACAGAATACCACCCATCATAATTATTTTCGGAATTAGTTTTGGATTTGCATATATGGTAACTGAAAAATTCCTCCTTTCATTACTTAGTTGTATTCTTGGAATAGTTATGGGTTATCTAGTGTTCGAAAAGTATGATGCTCTAAATTTAAAAACCGAGGCAAAGCCGAAAAGATGAAAGATAACGAAAAAGAAATCTCTTTTCATAAGCAAGATGCTGTCAGCAAGAAGATACTTGAATACATCTTAGAAAAGAAACGTGCTCCTTTCAACGAAATTGAAAAAGAATTGTCCTCACAAAAGGTAGCTACTCGAAATACTATCTTTGGTAGATTAGTAAGATTAGAAATGTGTGGGATACTACTCCCCGGAATGAAAAGAATGCCCGATTATGGGAAATCACACATACATCATTGGATAAAAGAATATCAAATCGCAGAAAAACAGGTACCCTGGGTAGGAGAAATGTTAAAGACGGAGGTAAGTAAATGACTAAAGGAAAAACGATTGAGGTCGGGGATGTTCTTGAACATAGACGAAGCGGTAGAGTAAGAACAGTTATTAAGATTGGAGAGCTTCATTTTGTCCTTGAAAATAATGAGATGGGAACATCTATTCAGAGTGGAATAGGTAAGCGAGTAGTAAAGGCAGATTATAAACCAATCGGCATAACCAATGAGAAGCACGAGAAGGAGATTGAAGAAGCTGAGGATAGGGGATATCGAAGGGCAGAAAGAGATTTTACTGGGGAGAGGGGTTGTTAAAAACCGAGGCAAACCAGTAAGATGAAAGATTGGAACGAACCAATGAAAAAATGTTTAAAATGTAAATATCTTAAAAAAGATATTTGCGAATATTTTGGATTACCTGCGAGCTTATATTCAAGTTGTTCACAGAATAAACCAAAAACCGAGGCAAAGACGAGATGACAACCATAGATGACTTATTAAAGGATGCTAGGAAAGAATTGATGGAGTGTAAAGGGTGTAAGTATATCGGTTCAGATTTAGACAGTTGCACAATATTCACAATAAGAGATGCTTATCTTGTTGCTCTCATAAAAGCGAAAGCCCTCCACGACCAGGAGATGAAAAAACTCGGTGATAAGTATGCGAAAAAATTGAATACTTTTCTTAAATCAAAAAAGATATTAAATGAAAGTTATATCTTAAAATCAGAACACAAAGAGAAGATGAAGGCACAGGCAAAACTTTCAGCAAAAATTGAAGAAAAGCATAAAATCTGGATGGTAGAACAGCACCAAGCCGACATCATCAAAATAAGCAAAGCACTCTTCGTAATGGTGGAAACAATCAGAAAGAAAAAGAAATTTACTCCCAATGAATTTTATGGTAACAAAAATGTTACTCTAATGGAACTTAAAAATAAAATCAAGGCAAAGACGAAATGTTGAGCGAAGGAACTGAGCGAAATCCCCGAAGGGGAACCAAAGGAAAAACGATTGAGGAACGGATTGGAGAGTTAGAGAAATGGTCAGCTGTCATAGTTATCTTCCTTGTTTTCACCACTATTCTAGGTATCTTTATAACGCAGACAACATCACACCAAATAAAAGAGATAGTTGGTAATGGTCATACCTCTGGTTTAAAAGAAGAAACCATCAACCAAGTCAAAGAGATTTATGGGGAGCCAGTATGGAAGAGGGAGTGTATTGAGTGGGAAGAAGTAGATTATTGGAATTACGCACAAAATCAAGTCATTGAGAAGGGGTTTTTTGCATTTTGTGTAGAGGATGCTAACAAGACGTATGATATTTGCACCCAATACATCGAAACAGCCACGCTGACAAGAGAGGTTAGAGAATAATGGATTTACTAAGCACAATAGTTATAATCATAGTTGTTGGTTATATACTCAAAGCTGTCTACAACAGTCAAAAAACCGTTAACAGGGAATGGGGCAAGGGTTACGAAGTAGATACCGCTTTCTTAAATTATATCACCCCCCCGACCATAGAGACTCCCGATAAAGACACAGGGATTTTTCAATCATTGTTGCCGAGTCGTAACAAGAACGGGATGTGGAACCTTAAGACGGACAATTTTGATATTATGAACATCTCCAAGGAGCGGGGTGTTAACTGGGACTGCGATGACCTTTTCGCTATTTTCTGCGGTTACGGAAAGATACAGGTGAACAAGGACAAGACTGGCAAGGTCTATCCTGGGTGGCGTGGTATTGGTTCTTCTAGTAAGGTTGTGGTCAACGAGCAAGTAAAGAACATCTCCCGGCAGAATGCTGATTTGAAAGTTCTCCTTGAGCAGAGCCAAAGGCAGAGTCAGAGTTATAGGAAGAAACTACTCGATATGGAAAAGGAGATAGCCAAAAGTTCCGGCATTCATGTCATCAATGAGGATTCGAGAGTGGAGGGGGGGGACTATTAACCCCCTGAGAGTGAACGAAGGTTCGTTGTTTAGAACAAAGGTGGAGGTTGTTGGTGGTTAAACGGGGAGGTCTTTCATTCTCCGAAGACTTCCCCCAATAACCACCTAAATATAAAAGAATGGGACGTATAGTGTGCAAAAGGAGGGAAGTTTTCATCATAATCCTCAAAAAACAGGGGTGTGCAGAGGAGACTGTTGTTGATGCTCTGATTCGGATGCTGGGGGTAGCTGATATGCGGATAATTCAGAGTTTGGCGAAGGGGAAAGGGATGGAGCTTTAGGGTTCTATTTTCTGTATTTATATAGATACAATCTATATACCTTATATGAACTTTAAAGGTGTTTTGCTATCGGAAGAGGACATGACGGATTTGGATATTGTTAAGAAGAAGATTAAGGCAAAGTCAAGACCTGAAACGATTAGATTTCTAATGAGGATGTTTAGTGAGAAGTAGGGTGGTGGATAGATTATGGAGCAAAGAGGATGATAAGTGGTTGATAGAGAACTACAAACAACTTACTAATAGAGAATTGGGTATGAAGTTTGGAGTTAGTAAAGGTGCAATAACCGCTAGATTACATAGAATAGATGCACCATTGAGGGATGATTTATGGAAGGATAGAAAAGAGAAGTCAAAAAATATAACTTACGAATATCTTTATGATAATTATGTAACTAAGAAAAAAACACAATCTGAAATTGGAGAAGAGATAGGTGTTAGTCCACAATGTATTTCTCGAAAAATGAAGAGGTTTAATATTCCTATTCGTGATAGGTCTACCAATACTAAACTTTTATGGGATAAAGTCAAGAGAGATACGATTAGGTATGATGAATACATAAAGAGGAGAAAAGAACTTGGTAAATTTGTTTCTACAGAAACAAGGAAAAAAATGAGCGAAACCAGAAAAGGAAAATTTAGAGTTTGGACTAATAAACTAATAACCGATACTATCAAAAATTTATACCTAGAAGGTAAACCATTAAATATTGCATATGTAAGTGACGATAAACATTCTGCCTTAGTGAGTAGTGCCAAATCTAAAGTACATTTTGGAAGTTGGAGGAATGCGGTTGAATTCGCAGGAATAGATTATGATGAAGTATTAAAACTCGGTTATGTAAATAGAAATATTCTTACTAAAAAATGGAACAAAGAGTCGGTAATAGAAAAGATTTTAAAATTTAATGAAGTTGGAATTCCTTTATCCGATAGTTTTATAAATCATAACCACACAGACTTATATAGGGCAGGGCTAAGATATTGTGATAATTGGAGGAATGCGATTAGGTTGGCTGGATTAAACTATAATGAAATAAAAGAAGGAAAATTAAAAAGAATAAAAAACTTTGAGAGAGTATTAGGTATCCCCTTTAATGATTATTTAAATCAACAATATTGGGGAAATAATAAGTCAATATCGCGTATAGCGCACGAGTTAGGTGTTGATGGAACTGCTGTTTTAACATATATGAAAGAGTTTGAGATACCTCGTCGTAATCCATTTAAGATAGTCTATGAAAAAAGAGATATGTGGGGTGCATGGGAAACCCTTTGTGAAGAAATTGCTAGAGTTGTATACGGGGATATTCAAACTCAAAAAATTAATGGGGGAAGTAAACCAGATATCTTTATATCAAGTGAAAGCATAGCGATTGATGCAAAACTTAGTTCCTATCAAATATTTTATAGGCAAATAAAGAACTATCAGAAGATAAGTAATCGTATGGAATTCTGGTGTTTATTCAACTATGGAAATATTGTTGAGCATCCTAAAGTAAAATACCTATTTGCTGATGATTTAATAAATATTCTTTTGGAAACCAATGGGGGTAGTAAACTCATTGATGCTATAAATATGATGAAGGAAGGGTTAAACCCATTTGATGGGGTACAGCGTAAGTTAACTTAGAACTCTCTGCACCACTCCAAATCCTGCCACGAATCAATATAACAAATTTGGTGGTCTATTCCTGACTCCAAAACAGGGCTGTAACCAAAACACTCTTTTGCCAGACCAACTCCAGCGATGGTCGGGTCTACGGGGGAGAACTTATTCTCTAAAGGATTCCAAGCCATTGCTATGGCGTGACCGAGAACATTGCCTTCAAGCTGTCCATCAATCCTTCCGAGAGGTTGGGGAATTCCTTTAGGTTGAACGAAGGAAAATGCCTGACATCTGAAATTTCTGAGCGACGATAAGCATACGGCGGCGTGATATACGGGAATGCCTTTATATCTCGCCATAGCTATAAATATTGTGCTACTATCAACGCAGTTTCCTGTCCAATATTCACCATTATTAACTATCAAATCAGCGAGAAGTTCAGATGCCTTAGTGTGACACTGGGCTTCTCCTCCATCAATTGAATAATCCATCATGGAATAAATAAAATCACTGCAACTAGCCATCCATGCTCTAGGGGTCTTTGGTGCATACTGACTTTCCATATCAGCGACAGCGAAGGCAATCAGGTTGGAATCGCAGTCGAACTCATTGACACATTCCACATATTGTTCATACTCTTCCGTAGAGAAACTGGAATAGTATTCATCCCAGGAACTAAGAACTCCACAGTCCTGATAGCAGTTAATCTCTGTCTCTCCCTCGTCACAGACACCATTATCACAGGTGGTGGGAGATGGAACGCAGCCTGCCCCCTCTTGACAATAGTGGAAGTCCTGGCAGAAGATATTCTCATTCTGGAAAACTCCCCCAACGCAAGTTTGCCGGATAGATTTCCAAGAACTCAAACAGGAGATGCTACTCTCCCCAGCAGAACACTCATTCGCAAGGCACACCCCCTCCAGACAGCTCTCGGAGCACTCCTCAAGAACTTCGGAGACCCACTTACCCCCCTGACATACATACTTTAAGGCGGTAGACCCAGTACACCCCTGGTAAGTATCACCCTCGATGCACTTCTCTACCTTCCCGTAAAGGACAAGTAGTGCGATGATGATAACACCTCCGAGTATTTTCTGGTTCTTAGTCAGTTTCACCTTTTAAATAATCCCTAAAATCCTCAACACCATTACCACAAGAATAACCCAGACGATAGTAGTCCACGCTTCCTGCTCCCCCTTACCTAGTTTCTTTCGTGTCATCTTAAACAAACCTCGACCTTGGTGGTAGATACCAGAAGGCGAACATCGTCAATCCCACTGGTAATACTGCTTGCCATAATGGTAAGTTGAATAGTTGGCATACGAGGTATGAATTTATACCCATGTGGGTGAATAACCCGAAGGTCATTGAGCCATAATGGAGGTTCATAATTGAGAAGAATGCTCGGATTATAAAATAGTAACTCAATACTGCAAAAGGTATTGCGAAAACGTATTGGTTGTACATTGCGAATATTCCTGAAACTGCCAATGTTCCAAGGAGGATTGATGTAGTTCTACTAATTTTTAACTCATCAAATGTTCCTATTAATGATGGGTGCAATGCCCCACCAAATAATTTCTCCTCGGTAAATGGAATAATCCAGCCCCAGATAACTAAAACATAAATCGGATTAAGCAAGGAAATATTAAAGGCAGCCAAGGTTGGTAGTTCTAGTAAAAACTTCGGAAAAATGTAGACTATCCCGATTATTGATGCTATTGAAACCGCAATTATCTCTTTAATTTGTTTATAATTACCCGGAGGTAATATTCTCCCAGGAAAAGTTTTAATTCCTAGTATATCTAAATAATGACCTATCCAAGTCAATACTCCAAGGAAATACATCAACAAAAAAGTTAATGATAATGCCCGCATTTCAGGAAAAGCGATATACCACCAACCTAATGCTATCATTAAGTAACCACTAATGCTTCCGTAGACTCCCAATAACTTACTTTTCTTATATTTTCCTAATCTTAAGTTTGGAAATATCTTTTTTCTTCGTGTCATTCTTCTTCCTTTTTCTTCTTTACTGTTCCCCTAAACACCCATGAACAGAGGGCGAACCCACCAACGCTAACCGCCACAATCACTAGGAACTGGGCGGTTAGTTGGTTCACTTTAACTTACACAGCACGCCCTGTAGGTTGCTGGGTCTGAACATAGATAGCTTGCATCGTCTAACCACACACCACCACAACTCGTAGCTGGATTATAAAGCTCGTGAAGGGTGTTTGTGCAGTAGGAATTAGAATAACCATAGGAGTTGCAGGCATCTTGGACACTAGACCATTCACAACAACATAAAAATCCGCTACAACCATAATCTCCTGCTGGTAATAATATTCCATTATTTGCTCGACATCCTGTCGGATATGAAGGATTTTGACAAAACTTATAATCCCTTCCTGTATTTGCACATTCTGCTTTACAATCAAGATAAGAGTAAGCTATTGTAGTGGTCGTAGTCGGCACAGAACCATAACACCCACCTGACCCACATGATTCATAGTATAGGCAGGTATCAGTATCCCAGCACCAGCAATACTGGTCATAGTTGTCTACCTCCTTGTAGGCACAATTATATAGGCAAGTGTCCCCTGAACTCTTCGGGAATGTACCGCACCTATACGGGTCGTAGGTGACCGTGTGATACGCTACATCATAACCATAACAATATTGTCCAACGCTATGACCACAGATTGGATTGGTGGTGGTCGTGGTTGAGGTAGTAGTTGAGGTGGTGGTTGTGGAGGTCGTAGTCGCTCCAGCCAAGGTCGTGGTGACTGATGCTAAACATTTGCAGGCGGTGTGACCAAGGAACCCAGCCAGCCTGTCAACAACGCAGGAATATCCTGAGTTACAGCTTCCACTAAAGCATAACCTAGCATCATTAACGTATCCGCAAGTTAGCGTAAACGGGATGGTGGTGGTGAAATAGTATCTAGTCGTAGTGGTGTAAGAGAAGGTGGTGGTGGTTACTGGTGAGGTGGTGGTAGTACCAGGTAGGGTGGTTGTCGTGAAGAGGGTAGTAGTTGGAAGACATCGGCAACTTGCCCCGACCATTTGACAAGAATATCCGGGGGGGGTACAATAACCATTACACGAAGCCCACGAATCCTCACAGCGAATATCACCGAGAGTGGTTGAGGTCGTGGTCGTTGTTGTTTCCATTTCTGTTGGTTGTCTCGAATTTAATAAAAGAAACAAAATAAGTAAGGCAATCCCTGCAAGTCCTATCGGTGGGACTGCTACCCCCTTATTACCTAGTTTTCTTAGTCTCATTTTTTTCAAACATCCCTTTTAATTCCACCTTTTTGATTAGCGTGAAGTCCATATTGTTCAAGCAAACAGGACAAAAGCACTTTTCGTGGGGCACTTCCTTCTCGCAGTGGGCACAGTAGTCTGGTGCGGTTATTTTGTTTATGGTTTCTTTAGTTATCACTCCAAACACCCCTTAGTCCTGCTCTTTAACTTGGAAGGAGTGAGTAGGTAGGACATTAGGAAGACCGTTGCTATCGGGAAAAGAATGTAGGTGAATATATAGGACAAGTAGTGGTTATTGGTGTAGCCGATTGAAATAAGATACAAGAAGGTGTCCGCACCCCAGGTTTGCAGAATCTCGACTGATGGGGGTTCGGCAACCTTGATGAGATATGGGGGGGTGACGACATCAAACCCGACTATTACTAGCAGGAAGACCAGGACTGACTGCAACCCAACGAAGTGCCTACCAAAGAAGTATGACAGGGCAAGGACTATCACCAGGTAAACGGAAAATGCGGTCACTACCCCGTCCACCAATGCCATTCTTTGCAGGACAGGAAACCCGAAGTTCATCCAAATAATTAGACCAAGGGCGAAGATGCCCACCTGCTTCCATTCGATTTGTTTTTTTGGCATTATTTACTTTTTCTTCCTGAAATAATAGACGACCAAGAGCCACGCCAGACCAAATACCATGATACCGAAGTTGTCATTAACCTGGGCGACATTCTCCAGCACCCACTCACGCAGACCGATGGCGAACATGACCATTGGCACTCCGTAGAGCACGGTGTCGAGGATGGTCTTCCATTCCATCTTGGTTATTTTGTTGCGGGGCATCTTAATCAAATACTGCTCTCTTTGGATTTTTCTTACTTACATAATAGTGCCCACCCGCACTAACCCCGGATGGGTGTATTTTTTCAGTAGAAACAACCCACATAAACTTATCTTCTGATACTACCGCATAGGAAATTGAATATCCATATTTAAAATAATATCCCTTCTTCACTCCTGCCTTTAAACTTGTTACTAAAGTTGTTGGTGTAGATACAGAAGGATAATCTTTTCTTAACTCCCTCCAACTATCTTTACTCCTTTTCCTTCCTACAATTCCCCCTACTCTACTTGATTTAAACTTACTCTTCCATCTCCTCACCCCGCCTTTCGCTCTACTGAGCTTATAGCGAGGGCTTTTGCTAAATTTTGTCATTTTTACTTAATTTTAACAACTCTTGGATTTTTCCATATAGAACCAATTTTCGACCCTTCGTTCTCCCTTACCATTGACTTTACTAGCTTTCTAGCATCTCGTTTATTATCAAATACCTTACTTACTCGTGTTCTCCATCCTTTGCTTCTTGGCTTTGCTTTAACGATATATTTAACCATCTTTATACCATCCTAATTCTGTCATTAAGAATCGTTAACGAATTAAACATAACTGAATCATACCAATTCCTACTTTGAGTCCACTCGTTTTCCATCGGATTTTCAAGAGTGTAGCTTAACCCTCTATGTATCTTTTTGATAAATTCCTTTTTTGCATTATTATACGACTCTCGTATGATTTTATCAATATCAATTCCATACGCTTTTTTCTCAAAGTTCTCTAATTTTTTATCACTCCAACCTAAATCTTCTCCCCTATCTTTTTCTTCCTCTATCTCACTTTCAATATGCATAGTTAAATCATCCTGTATCTTTCTAGTTATCGTTGGAGTTTTATCTCGTTTCATAACTATTATTGACTCTTTCAGGTGTGGTTTAAAATCTTTCATAAATTCTTTATCATCAAACAGTTCCCTGAAATATACTGCTAAGTCAAAAAGTGTCTGGTCATCAAATGAAAACCAATCTGTTACTACATCAAATCTTCCCTTTTTCATTGAGATATACGCAGACCCATTCATATAACTACCTGAAAATTCACCTTGTTTCAACGGATTTAAGGGTTTACAATCGAAGACATTTACTCTTCCATCCCCATCAGTGTCAGTGAATCTCCTACCTTTCCATCCCTTGCGTTTAAGGGCTCTGTAGCCGAGTTTTTTAAGACCTCTCTTGGCTTTAGTCTTGCGACCAACCCAATAGGCTTGCTTAACTCCGTCTCTTCGTCTTTTAACCTTTTTTCGAGTGTGTCCCAACCTTTTAATGCTTTTTGTTGTTTTCATTTTTCAAACCTCCTTTAAATCGGATGACAACCCGCTCTTTTGACGGAGGCGGGTCGCCTTTTTATTAAGAGACAGGGGCTACCTGCCAGGCAACCCTTTATCTCCGTCTCTTTCTCCTCTTTCCTCTCTTCTTCGCTCCGATAACGTGGACACTGTACCTGCCCTTGGACTTCTTGGTGACACGCACCTTTCTGCGTCTTTTACCGACCTTGCGGATGGTAGTCCAAGAAGAGCCTACCTTTCGTGCTTTCTTCTTCCGTCCTGTTTTTCTTTTAACCATTTTTTTAGTTCCTCCTTAAATTAAATCAGTCGTTTTTGTCGCAGAACGACCAAACTACTTCTTCAAATCTTTCACAAATATCTCTTTCGCCAGGACAACTGTCCAAAGGGCGAATAGCCACGCCTTGAAGGGCAACAGCCAATCTACCAGCCACTTTATCGCTTCTGGCTCTCCTAACAGTCCGTTAAGTGCCAAGATACCAGCACCTATTCCCAACAGAAGCTGGGCGTAGTATACCATTTGGTTCTTGTTCTTCTCGAACTGGGTTTCACTAAGTATAACCACTGCGATTCCCAACATGAGAACCCCCTCAAGCATTTCCAGGCTGGTGCTGATGTACCCGAAGGCATCCAACGCCAGGAGACCGCTCAAACCTACCATTAGAATCATCACCACGAAGGTGGTGTTCTTCCCCAGGTAGGTTCTTACGACTCCTTCTTCTCTTGCCATTTTTTCCTTACTTTTTCTTTCTACTTATAGTTTCAGCATTTTCTCTAGGTCGAAGTAATCTGTTGCTGTAATTCCTACAAACATACTCACTAACATCAAAAACGCAGATGTATTAAAGTAGTCAAGGGGCATATCCGCTAGGCTAAATGCTAATGGATTGAATGTCCCAGGTAGAATCATTGGTAGTACATAAAATACTGCACTGGTAGTTACTAATCTCGCTAAAAACTTGTTTTTGTAGTTTATTCCATTAAGCATTAAAAGAGCTACTCCTATGCCTAACACTGGGGCAATAAAACCTAGCCCAAAGGAATAACTATTCATAGATACTATAACTGCTAGCATGGATGCCACTAACGCTATTAAACCATTCCGTATAAAGTTTGTTTTTGCCATTTTTTCCTCACAAAACTTTCAGTTTCTTGGTAAGTATCTCATAGGCACCAAAGGCACCAATCGCTAGGTAGACCACGTTGGAGTAGTCCATAATCACTGGAATCATCTCTACCAGGTTGTAGCCCAGTTCATGCAGTCCCCAGTTAAGGGCACCAACAGGAACTAGCCAACTACCTATTTCCTTCAACGTTTTTCCGTAATTCATTTTTGTTTTTTTCCTCCTTTTGTTTAGTCGTTATTTGTTACGCCCCACGCCCAGGGGCGGTCTTAAAGTGACATTAAATTTCTGTTTTCAATGCTTTAAGGGTATATTGTTTTTTTAAACAGGATGTATACTATCAAATTTATCCCCCCATATTCTTTTTGTTCCGTGGTCTAAATCAATCACATATACTGGTTTTCTTAGGTTCTTTATCTTATTTGGATTCTTCAACATTTCCTGCCACGTTGCTACTTGATTACCCCATCTGTTCGCAAGACCCACTAACAACCATTGATTTGTAAAAGTTGGTTTCTTTGTTTCTGGATGTGGATATCCCTGAGTTATACGACCTTTTCCATCCACAGTATACCATTTAGCTGATTGTGTTGAAAGCGCAAAGTATTTTCTGCTTATAGACCGCCTCTGCTTGAATTCTCTGCTTTCCCACTTCTTTCCTTCGGTTATTGTGTCCTTAAGGTCTTTAACACGCACTGTTTTTTTGTAGACTCCCCCATCTTTAATCAACCAAAGGTTCGTTCCACCTTCGTTTTTAAGAATTTGGTCTTTAGGACTATTCCAATAATCACCTGCATTTGCAGAATATTTGGTATCGTTGTCTGGGTCATATAGGTGATATCGAGATGGTAGAGGATTGAAAGATTTTTTATTTGTTTTTTTCTTACCAACCCAGTAGGCTTGCTTAACTCCATCTCTTCGTTTTTTAATCTTTTTTCTAGTATGTCCTAATCTTTTTATTGATTTTGTTCTTTTCATTTCCTACCTCTTCCAGTTTTTCTGGTTGGTGAGCATCCTCCTCGACCCTTATTTCCTCTAACTCCTCTTCCGCTTCCATCTCGTTTTGGTTTTCCTTTTGTCATTTTTAATTATCCTGGAAAGGGTACTCTCTTTCCCTCATATCCTTTATCTAGCATTTTTTTTGCACCCTCTACAAATTTATTAACTTCTGATATTGTATGAAAATGTTTTGGTGTTCCTAACAACCAACCACCATATTTACTTCCACCATACACACTAACGGAATTAGAACCTGCGTGTCCTTGTATTTTTCCAATATTTATATCTATTGTGTATTCTCCTTTCACGAATTCGTATCTTTTATATCCACTAAAATTATGAACTACCTTCTTCTTCCATCCACCCCTAATCTTTCCTTTTCCTTTTACTCCTTTCAAGGCAGCAATTCTGTGACCACGAGAGTCGCCTCTCCATCCTTTTGGCTTTGATTTCATCTTCAATTATTCCCCCCTCTAATCCTTTCCTCGACCTGTGCCTTAATCTCCTGGTGGGTCTGGATAGCGTTCTGGATTCCATCCATTATCATACTATTCTCCTGCCACCGTGCCCTGACCTGCTCAAGAACCTGCAGGGATTTCTGGTTGACTTCCCTTACCTGTTCCTGCAATCTGATTTTAGACTCTTCGTCCCCTAACTTCTCACAGAGCTCGTTTGCCCTTTCGACCTTCTCTTCCAGTTCCATTTGAACCTTTATGAAGGTTATGTCCTTGGTAACGGAACCAAGTTCCTCAGTCCGTCTCTCGGCGTGTTTGATAGCTACCTCTAGCCTTCGCTGGTTGGTAAGGGCGACCAGCTCCTCAAGTCTCTCTGTGAACTTGAACATCCCGTAAAAGGGGCTTTCTGGGTTGCGATAGAACGGCAGTGCCGACACGCTTCCCACTAAGAGGGTCAATACAAGTCCTAGCATTAAAAGTTTCGTTTTCATTTCTTAGTTTTCCCCCATAAATTTTTCTTCTTTATCCTCTTAGCACTACTCCTTGTTTTTGAGTAGCCAACACTACGACCCTCTCCATCCTTACGATATTTTATAACCTCATAGTGTCCTGGGAATCTCCTTTCAATTCTTACACTTCGATTTATTCTTCTTTTCATTTTCTTTTTCCCGTAAATTGAAGTTCGGCAAATTGCCTGGGGAGACCTTACTTTCCCCTTTGCCTTGACCTTCTTCACGCAACTTTTGAACTTCTTATATTGTTTTTTCGTTCCGTATCTCTTTTTTGAGTAGGGTGTCATTTTTCTTTAAAATGGTTTCATAATTTTAAATATTAACGCAAGAGCACCTATCACTAATCCAAGCTCATAGAACAAAAAGGTGATATAAAGACCTAAAAATCCTAGTAGGAGGGACAAGATGACTGGAAACGGGTCGCCTTTCTTCGTTCTACCCTTCTTTTTCTTGAATAAATCAAATCCGAAGAGCATAGTTATGATACCAACAACCCACGCCACCACTACCTTACTACTATCAATTATACAACCAAAGTTAAACCCGCATTTACTTGTACACTCAAGAGCTAGAAAGATATTCCAGAACGGAATGTTCTCGCAGTTATCTTTTCCACAATCTTCTGGACAATTATCCTCTGTTTCTCCGACTTCACATACATTGTTACCGCAATCAGTAGTCTTGCACTCATAACAGTTGATTGATGGACTGTAAATTATGTCCGAGGCACTTTCACATTCACCTATCAGCTCCATTCCCTCCTCTGGCTGTATACACTTATAGATTTTCTTACCCTCAAAACTACATTCATTAAGGGTACATCTTACAGATTGCTTCATGTGTATGTTTACAGATTCAATATCCTGATTTAGGGGGTAGTTAACATCATACGCCTTTACACTACAAGTTTTTGTTACCTCATAGTTGGCAGTTCCAGATGAAATAGGTAAACCAACCTCCCTAATCTCTCCAGGCGATAGGGTATATGTTGTTCCTATGTTTGAGGATGCCTGAGTAAATGGTGGGCAAGAGATAAGGTTAAGTGCGAAAGTTCCCTCATTGTCTCCTACATTTTCAAGTTTTACCCGGATAGTCGGACTCAAATCACCAGAGTTAAATGTAATGTCATAGGGGGTTATTTTTGGCTGTGAAACTGGAACATTTATCCCTAACCAATCTGCCTTTACCCAAAAGACAATATTCGGAATCGTATACCTATCATCAAATTCTGGATTGGCATCGTATTCTAAGGCATTACCCTCAATGTTACTTTGCATCAATCCACTAGATAGTAATGTTTCCGCCTGGACATTAATGGGATTGAGAACCCTATTCAGACAATCGGTGTTTAGTTCACCCTGGAAACAATCAATTCCTCCATCACTCAAATCAGCTTCTAAAGGAGATATGTCGTTCTTGTAATCCTCAAAACTATATTTGTAGACAACTCTCCAGAAATCTTCACTATATCTGGTGATTGGGTAGTGTTCATTACCTAAATCTACGGGATAATCCCCAGTTATTAAAGAACCAGTCCACTTTGCCCTAGCTCGTAAGATATTACCATCCCAAAAATCTACTGAATGAGCTCCACCGAGATGTCCACTACTGATTGTTTGTGTTATTGCTTTGCCATTAACTGTCAATGTGATGTCTGCATCAAAACCAACTGAGGGTGAAGCAAAAGAGCCAACCGTTCCTACTGGTCTCTTCTCAATACATCTTTTGCGTATTCCTGGCAATCCTCCCCACTCCGTAATAGCAAAATCGGTATAGGGTTCTGGACAAGCCTCCCATATATAATTTGTTGAAACCCACAGGTACTTATAAACATCTTGGAGTGGTTGAACTTGGATATCCCATCTTACAAACTCATTCACAATATCTGATGTGATACTGAGTGGGTAATCTGCCCGATAAACCCCATTGGTCATCTCCTCTGTTTCTGCGGGGGTAATGGTTCCCACGATGGATTGCCCCCCACCAGTAAACGTGGTATCTATAAGCCACCATACTTGAGATAAATCGCTTTCAGGTGAAACTACCTGGGAGGTGGAGATTGAATTCACATCGAAATTTCTACCAGCTTCTAATCCAATCCCTTCAAACCACCAACCAAAATGACTACCAATTAAAAATAGGGTAATTACTCCAATTAAAATCTTAATTCCTTTTCTTTTATCTCTTTTCTTCATTTTTTACTTTTGAACCAAAGGAGGGTGAGTCCCCCCACTACTGCTATCACAAAAAACTAATCCATCCAGTGATAGCACTCCAAACAATACTCAAACCGTTTATGAAACTACCGATTATGGTGTCCCAGATTGGATTTGGTGGTTGCGGGTATCCTACGGTGAAGGGGTAAATCTTGCTATCCTCCTCTGTGAAGACATACTCGCTCCATCCACCATCATAATGCGACTCGGCAGAGTACAATACAAGTGAATAGATGTAGTTACCAGTCTCACTGATGGTATCTGAAAAGGTGTAGGAGTAAGATGATGTGCTTAGTTCCTGCTCAACACCATCAATTTCAACACCATCCTTTATTAACACCCACTTGGCGTGAAGGTAAAGAACATTGCCGTCCTGGTGGTAGGAATCAAGAACCTTGGTTGTAGAAACATCAAAGGACTTGGTGACTACTGCCCCCAATTCAAAATGTTCCGCTTGAGGTGTTTGACCCGGATAACTCGTGGTAGTGGTTGAAGTGGTAGTGGTGATAGTTTGGTCACAATATACCGTTTCGTCCCCTTCCGCCCACCATTGTCCAAGTATGGCTAAATCAGTCAAGTCAACGTCACCATCCTTATCGAGGTCTGCATCAACATTATAATCAATATCTCCTGTTACTGTGTCCCATGCCTGTCCAACCGTAGCTAAATCCACCAAGCTAATTATTCCATCCTTACTTGCATCTGCTTCGTTACAGGTGTAAGCTGAACCCTCCCCAGCGAGTAGAGCGGTTGATGGGATATTCATAATTATCCTAGCCATAACATTAAGGTCTTTGCCACCGCACTTGGTGTACGTTTCGGGGTGAGTGTAACACAGATAAAGGTCTTGAGGATTAACTTCCCCATCACCATTAACATCATAGTTCAAATATGCCGATGCCCCTGCTGGGATACTTGTGTATCCTATGTAGGACACTACAACAAAAAATACTAAGAATCCAAGTCCGTATTTTTTTAATTTTTCCTTATCTTGTTTTTTCATTTTTAGTTTTTATTAGAATATCCATCCACTAATACTGTCCCAGATAACATTCAACCCATTT
>Ga0307928_10000195_pt1 | contig 41521 bp, 58 predicted proteins | sample AceLakmetagen232_FD_201815 | JGI IMG/M metagenome (GOLD analysis project Ga0307928, IMG submission 201815) | Saline water microbial communities from Ace Lake, Antarctica - #232 | ecosystem: Environmental > Aquatic > Non-marine Saline and Alkaline > Saline | place: Antarctica: Ace Lake...
TTATAATGAATGGTTTTCTACTGACCAAGAAGTTGCACATACTATATCTGGAAACGGATACGGTATATACATGAAACTCGTATACGATGGAACCGTTACAGGGTCCACGTATGGTTTATTTATTGATGATCTCAGCAGAGGTTTAGACTTCGGAATCTATGTAAAAGAGGCAGTAGCAAATTATTTTGCAGGTACTGTTGGTATCGGGGTAGCAGACCCGCACTCCAAACTTGAAGTCAATGGAGCAATATCTTCCGCTACAGCAACGATTCATCCCACAGGACAAACAGATGACACAGATGTTTCAGGCGTCAATGTTTTATTTATTGATGCAGACGGTGCTAATAACGCACTTATAAGTGGTTTTACCGGGGGTGTGGACGGACAGGTATTATATGTATCAATTATAGATCACACAAAAGATGTTACAATGCAACATATAGAAGGTGTCAGTGTGCAGGATTTGTATATGCACGATAGTAGCGACGAAACTTTAGACAATTTTGGCGGCTGGACTTTTGTCTGTGATGGAACTAATTGGTATGATATATCACATGCAAAGCACGTATAGGGGAATGTAATGGCAAACCTAATCAACTTCGACGCGATACCGGAAGCGAAGAGGCCGGATGTAAAATTAAACATGCTTGCCTATATGCCTAATGCCGAGCCAGATAAGTACACAGACTTGGAATGGGTTGAAAAACAGTGGCGAGAAATCTTTAAGAAGGCCAATAAAAATGGGAATGACATCCGCATAATGAAGGCGGCGGAGCCCATAGATGATATATTTGAATCTCAGTCTTAGGATAGTGGAGCTAATATGCCAGACTACAACACAGCAGGACCGGCTTCTACGCCGCAGCTATATCTTGAAAATGAATATCGGCAGTTACAGCGACGAGCCGCCGATTGGGAAAAGAACCTCCAGGCGCAGGGCCTCGATGAGGCGGCTTACGCTGATGAGATCGGCAAGAAGCAAAAAGAACTTAACGAGCAGATCGAGTTCTTCCAGGCCAAGTCTCAAGAACTACGGCAGACACAGAGCATGGTTGACCTTGGGCTAATTGATAGTCAAGCTGCTGGTACAGAAGCTATGTGGGCTTCTGTGTTGCCAGAAGAGGTAAGGAAGGCCATGTATCCTAAGCAGCCTGAAGTTTCTAAACGGGAGCCGCTTAGTGTCAATGAGTTAGAGAACGTAAAAGAGAGCGTGGAAGAATTCGCAGGACAGACTCCCAAGACTAAGATAAGTAAACGCTACGGGATAGGTAAGACTGACTTCTTAGCAAGAGACGTCAAGGGTAGGTCTCAGGCCGACACTATAAAAAAGTATTACGCTTGGAGAGACTTTATAGGGTATGAAGGACTTACCCCTGTAGAGCAAAAACAGGTGGACAGCCAATGGGATGGCTGGATAGCCGGACAAAAAGGTACGTGGAAATGGAATCCTGGTTCACGTCAGGTTAAAGCCATACGTGCAAAAGGTCCGCTTACTCGTGCCTACGGATCACAGTTTCGACGGACTCCTACGGGTCCGACTGAAGCCGTGAACCCGTTACAGATGAGCATTGCACGGGCTTTACCGAAGAAGAAAGAGGAACCACAAAAACCTACTGCGGGAGAATTACGTAGCAAGGGTACACCGGAAGCATACGAGATCGGTAAGAATTTGGGGTACTGGTAATAATGGGTTTCGACGACTGGAAAAAAGAAAACGCTGGCCTTGAAACATGGCAGCAAGAGAATGTCAACTTCAAGGCGTGGCAGCAAGGAAATCCTGCCGCTACTGCACCCGATCTAAAAGAAGCCTCGCCAATCGGCGGAGGTAATGCTGGATGGGGTGCCCAGATATTCGGTACACCTGAGCCTGGGTCTCAGTTTGAAGGCCGCAAGACAATGTGGCAGTCTATCAAGCACGGCTGGGAAGTCGGCGGCATGATGGCTGTGGAGGGACTCGCTGGACTTGTACGTATGGAAGCTGAATTCAGTGACCACACGCCTTCACCTATGGGAGTGAACCCCCCGCCGAAAGCGTACAGGGACATAGAAAAGAAAGACCTAATAAAATGGTCAGAAGATATGCTCGAAGCTGTTGACATCGCGCAGCAAGAGAATCCAGAGATAGCGATGCAGCTAAACGAAGATGACGGCTTCATCGATACCACATTTGATATAGTTTCTCACCCTGAAAAATTATTACAGGGTGTAGTAGAAGCTGTCCCGCTTATGGCTGAAGCTGTACTTGGTAATATAGTAGCTAGTCCTGTTGGTGGCGTCGCTGTAATGGCACAGCCATTCGTGGGTAAAACTTATGGGAGAGCAAGGCAAGAAGGTACCGATCCACTACCGGCATTCGTTCAGGCGTCACTTACCGGCTATGGTGAAGCGGCTATCGAACAGTGGACATTCGGTAAGAAGCTCGGACTCGCCAAAGGCTTTCGTGAGATCGTAGAAAAAGGTGCCGGGAAAGTAATCTGGGAAGGCACAAAGCTATACGGACGTGGTATGGCAGAGGAAGGCACGCAGCAATTCAACGAGAATTTGTGGCGGTGGGTATTTACTGATCGGTCACAAGTGCTAACGGAAGGTGTCGTGCAAGCGATGGCCGTAGGTGGGCCGCTTGAATTAACGATGGGCGGCGGATTTGCTGGTGTAGGCTACGCCACGACTCCTAAGCAAGTACCGAATTCTGAAAAGCTCAAGCGTATTGAAGCATTAAGGCAGCAAGTAGACAGAAGCAGTATATCGGAAGAAGGTAAGGCCGAGCTTAATAAGGAGTTCGATAAAATTGTCGCGGATGTCAACGCCGGTGAATTCGATAAAGCTCCTGCCGATGTAAAAGACGGGGCCACTCCTGAGAAACAGGAAGATGCGGCGGATAACAAAGCGGCAAGCCAAGAAGTACTGCTTGAGAAATCAAGAAAACAGCAACAAGAAGTATACGATGAACTCTTGGAGCAAGCACAGGAAGGCGATGAAGTTGCTGCTCAGAAACTTAAAGAGCTTCAAATAGGTGAGCCTTTCGAGGGAGTTCTTGAAGCGGCACAAGAGGCAGGCAATACAGGAATAACAGCGGCGGAGCGGAGTCTCCCTACGTATGAAGTTGTATTTGCTGCTATGCTTGAAGGCGATGAAGATGCCAGGGCTGCAATAAGGGATGGGAACTATAAAGAGGCTAAGGAAGCAGTGAATCAGCTTAGGCCAGAAAAAGTTGATCCGTTTGAAGGGGTACTCGAAGCAGCACAGGAAGCGGGTAGAGGTAATACTCCTGTTAATGCTTCTATTAAAGCTACAGAAGAACAGCAAAGAAAAACCGCGATAGGCCAAGCCCATATAGCGGCGAGGCTGCTGAATATAAATAAAAAGGAAAGATATAAGATACAGAAACGGATAACTGGAATAGAATCTTTGGGTAAAATGGGGGTGGAAGATTCGAGAAAAGTAAGAGACTATTTCCAGGCAGAACTCAAGAAGCGCGGGATGTCCGTATCTACTGGGCTTGAATTGGCCGATGCCGTAAAGAATAACACTACACAGAAGCAGGTAAAAGAAGTATCCGGCATCCCGGACCCAGCTTGGAAACGTATACTGAGTAATCCCCGTAAGGAAAGCAGTAGGTTTATAGAGCAGATGACACGTATAGAGCGTATGCTTGAAGCATTAGACGGTTATACCGAGGGCCCAATTTACAATTCAATCTGGAAAGTTGTACACTTACAATTAGTTAATAGCCGTGTTAGCAAGAGCCGCCGCATCAATGCGTTCCGCGACGCTCTCGTTGATATTATGACACCAGAGTTAAACACACCAGAAGGCATGGCTGCGGCACAAGAATTTATACAAGCTGAAGATAAAGCAGCTAATAGAAAAGTGAAGAAGCTCGGCAAGAAAGCCCTACGTACCCTCGTAGGAGATTCACTCTGGGCCAAGCATGTAACAAGGGGAAGGACTGTAATCTTAGAGGCTACTGATGCAGACCCCAAATTATCGTTGAACGCGTCAGAACGTATCGGCGTATACCTGGCGATGAAGAACGAAAATAGTAGAATTCATTTATTAAAAGGGAACTTCGCCGCATTTACGAACCCCGATCTTGCTATGATAGCGGTCTTAGATGCTCTATCGTCACAAGAAAAAGAGATAGCAGAATGGATACTCACTGACCTTGAAGCTAACTTCTCGCGTGCTAATCAAGCTGCAATACTTGGACTCAATAGGGAGTTGGAGCAGCGTGATAATTATTTCCCGATGCGTGTAATAGACGTAGCAGATATGAAGAAAGATGATTTTCTTACTATGCTTGAAAGTCATCCAAAAATTGACACGGCGCTGAATGAACCGGGTGAAGTTAAAAAAACAGTCAAAGGCGCAGATCAGCCGATTAACTTGGACTCATTTGAAGTCTACCTAAATCATATATCGAGGATCGAACAGTTTATACACATGGCTCCAGTAGCTAAAAGTGTCGGCAATATACTTAGAACAAAAGAATTCCGACGGGCTGTTAGCAATGTTACAAGTGGGTTTGGCCCCAACATATTGGATAGGTGGCTAAAGAATTGCATAAGAGGCCACGCCATAGATAAGGTCGATGGGTTCGCTTCAAGAACTCTTTTATGGCTGCGTATGAAAGGCATGATGCACGTCTTAGTTGGCAACATACCATCAGTGGCCCGGCAGTTCTTATCCGGATTTAACGGAGTAGCCTCGCACCCTGTTTTATTGGCTTATGCCACTACTAACTTGATCGAGGTTAACAATCCTAAAGTATACAAACTTCTTCAACAACGCATGATTGACAAGTCCGATACAATGAGGACCAGGAGTTTTGAACGTGAACTCGCTAATGTAAGATACTATGCTCAGGTATCACGAGTGCTAATGGGTAAGAAAGAATTCTCTGAGATAGCGTTATCATGGCAGAAGTGGGCTGATAAAAGGACTGTAACTATAGTGTGGAACTCAGCTTATGACGCTGCCCTCAATAATGAATCGGTACAAAAACAATTTGAGCTTGATGGATCGGAAGAAGCGGCGGTATATTTTGCTGACAAGATGGCTATGCGCACTCAGCCGATGGGCGATGTCGAGCATCTTCCTGACTTCTTTACGGATGGGCCAATTGAACGGCTACTTTCTACGTTTATGAATCAGCCCAATAACAATCTTAATTTCTGGGCACATGATATCATAGGTATGCGTAAGGCGGGTAAGATTGATAATAAGATGGTGGCCTATCGTGCGTTAATGTCCAGCATTTTACCGGCTATGATGTTCGGTGCTATCTCGCGTGGTGGTTTACCTGATGACTGGAAAGATGCGGCGTTCGATATGACAGTATACACACTTGGCTCTGTCTTTTTAGTCGGGCGTATGGTGGTTGATGCTATGCTCGGATTCGCAGGCGGCAAGACCGCGGTGGAAGACATAATCCCAGCAAATTTTGGCAAAGCATTGCAAGCCGGGATCAAAGCTGCTGGTGCTAAAGACAGCGAAGAGCGTAAAAAGCATTTGAAAAAAGTTGGGCTATATACCGCAAAGACTGCCGGGGCCTTGACCGGCTTGCTACCAAATCAGGCTATACGATCTGCCGGAGGAGCCAGAGCTTTGTTGACTGGAGAGACAGACGACCTCCGCCGATTGATATATTCTGACTGGTCATTAACACAGTACGGGTGGCCCGATTCAAAAGAAGAAGAAAAAATCTACATGAAGAGGTAGCAACTATGGATGAAAATCACATCGAAAAGTCAGACCGCGACTTGCTAATTCAAGTAGTCAATGATATGACGTGGGTGAAGAAGTTCATGGTGGACCACCTGGCCCACCACAGGAAGCTCTTCTTTACAGGGCTGGGTATTCTACTCTCACTACTTATGGCAATGGGGTTATACATCATCGCCCAATAAAGCATTAGCTATCTTCTCAGGTAGCACGATGACATCAGCCGTAGTGAAAATGAACCTCGGCTTCATGGCTTTCTGTGATCCGAGTTTGCCCATCGCTTCCATTGTGCCCACCATGTTTCTAATCCTGGCAGCAGGGATAAGCATGGACATACCACGATAAACCCACACGATTACCCCGCCGCTAAGTGACAGGGCCACGAAACTCCGCATGTCCATGTACTCCAGGATCGGTAGCTGGTTGGTGTTATGCCGCATAACGCACAGTGTCTTTTGGGTTGCTAACATAGCTCACCTGCCTTTACAAATTTATTCGCTTTCATATATATAAGCACTCTTCCCATCACTTGCTATAAATCTTGTGCCGACTGGAACTTTAGCAAATTCATCCCACATCGTTAGCGTAACGTGCCGCCCCTTTATCGGCACTGTATTACACATTCGGGCGATCTCTTTTTGTGCGGGGTTCAGCTTGAACTTGTCGAGCCCAGGTCGATCCTTTGCTACCACCGGCAGTTTCTTTACGACTGTCGGTACAACCACCGCACCGGCAGCGACAGCCGCGATTCTCTTTAGAAAATTTCTTCTGTCCATTTTACCCCACTTCCTGAATAAAAGTCTCAATCTCAGACTGCGTAGTGAACCACTGATCCATGTGCTTCCTCGCCCCCAGCTTCACGATCCTGCCGTCATTAGTCCGGCACCCTTTCCTGGCCCAGTTGTAGACCGTCGCCTTGGATCGTGAGACCCCAGTGAGTGAGGTGAAGATTGCTGATACTGCTGACAGTGGGATGAGTTTTTCTTTAGCTTCCATTTACGATCTCCTTATATATCATTAACTCGTTCGACGGTACCAAGTTCTCTATGCTCTGCCGCTATCTCAGGCATGTCACCTTTGTACAGCGGGTGATCACTGTGACAATAATCTTTCCAGTCAATGTAATCAATCAAATAAGCATACGGGGCACGGTTCCATCCGATTGCGATAGCCACGTAGTATCCACGGCCCGTCTTCGTATTAACTAACACAATCCACCCAGGACGGTTGCTGTTTGGTAGCGGCTTAAAGCCGCCAAGTAACACAACCGGCAGACCTGAATGCAGCCCACGTTGGACAGCCCTGGTGGGTGCATGGAGGTCGAGCCAATCAAGTAACTGGTCGCGGGTCAAGAAGTCTTTCATTTTGGCTTTGTACTCCCAAGACGTTCAAGAACCTGCACACGTAAATCCAAAGCAATTAAACGCTTCATCAATTTTACGAGGGTGGGCTTTATCGCATTCTCCCTACCTGCGAGGAACCCTTCCTCGTGTCCTTGGTTGTATCCTTTCTCGTAAGAAGCGGCTATAGCCACGGCCCTACGTTTTTTCGTTGTTAATATCATAGCCTCCCCTTTACTGCCTTGACGATAGCCTCGGTCGTCTTGGATTGCGTATCTGACAGGAACCCGTTAACATTAGCGGCAAGCTCATTGTAAGTCGTACCGTCCAAAGGCATTGTGCGTATACTTTCAACGCCTTGTACAACTTCCCGCATAGCCCTACGCCGCACCAGTACACTGTATATCATCAAACATACTGTACCGATCAGAGAGATCGCAGCTATGACAGCGGAGTATCGGGTAACACCTATGATGAGGCTGATGACCACGAAGCACGCCGCCATAAACTGAAGCCCTTTAGAACTACCATTCAAGAACGCGAAGAACCCAGCACCCACACCGACAATGGAAAGGGTGAAGAGCCAGTTAGCTTTCTTCAACGTCTGGAACATCGCCTCCGGTCCAGTGGTAGGCAGATCGGCGAGTACGTCGCCGGGGGTGCTTGGCTGGAAAATAGCACAGCCACCTGAGAAGAGGGTCAAAAAGAATAGTATCACAATAATTATTACAACTGCAAATACCGCGTCTGTTAATTTCATAATCACTCTCCCAGATAAGTAGCTTTAGCTTCTTCAGTTAATGCTATACCCTGATAGATATAGCGTTGAGAACCGTTAATTGTGGCCCGGCCCTTAACTACAAATGGATAACTCGCAGTGAACCTGCTGAAAAACAGCGGCTTGATCCCAGGCGATCTTCCGTTCCACTTACACCAGTTACGCCATGTCTCGTACAAAACATTCGTTACTACCTGCGTTTCCTTATTAAATGCGCAACACTCACCGATGAACTCATGGATAGGATTGGAGATTGCCTTGAACTGATCTACCAAATCGTTTGAGCTTTCAGGTAGCGTGAAGACTTTGTTCTCACGTAGCCGTTTCAGTCCACGTAATGCGAAGTTGATTATCCTGCCTGCGTCAGCTTCCCGATTGAGTTTGGTCTTCAAGAAGCGATCCTCTTTGCCGATATAGGAATTTTCAAAGTGCAGCAGGTTCAGCCGTGGCTCTAACGCATTAGCATGATCGGCGAAAGCTGGTAACTCGTTCATTGCCATTGTAAACCTACATTTCAATTGGACCGTCGGCATCTGTGTTATACCCTTGCGGTTGATAGTTACAGGATCGCCGCCCACGATTTGTAACAGCTTTTCCAATGCAGCATCGGACTCACGAGCATGCGGAGTTTTAGCATCACCGATTAGTGCAGCGAGTGTGCCGACCATAGGCTGTAACCCAAAGGGTCCACATAGACTTTGGAAAGTTGACTCACAACACTGCTCATAGCCGAGCATGTGGCGTAAGGCTTCCAGTACGGTTGACTTCCCCGATCTTGGACGCCCAGTAAAAATCATCATCTTCTCGTGAGACATGTCCGGTACACAGTTGTACCCCATCCACTCAGCAAGCAGGCTGATCTTCTCCTGACCCCCACTGAATATGTCAAGAAGGAAATCGTCCCACAGCTTTGACTCCAAGTTTTCATCGAAGTCATACGGAACAACATTCATGTTGAAGTAAGCAGGCGTGGGGTCAAGTAAAGTTATCTTGCCCGCCATGTAGTCATCGAAGTTTAGTATCCCATTCCTAAACGGTATGAGGTTCACTGGATCAGGCCGCGTCTTATCGTCTAACCATGCAGGCGGGTCATATATAATCGGGCACCATTGGTTAAGGGCGTCAAAGATGTCGCTGACCTTAGCACGCGACGGTTTATACGGGGCAAGGGTTATGGCCCCTTCGCCGTCAACTTTTTGGTACTGCTTACCGTCAAGAAACCTATACAGACGCCCGCGTAATAATTCTGTAACTTCTTTCTGGTAACGCCCATCGACATAGTGAAGCCATTGCCCTTTATATAGACGTATAATGGGGAACTTTTCAATTAAGAGTTCACAATCCATCCACGCTTTTGCTACCGTGTACGCTACGTCGTCCTCAAATATCTCACCAGCAGGTGCAACTGGTGCGTCTTCGATTTTCGCGAGCAGTAAATCTTTTGTTAACCCCGCCTTCACCCAGGACCGTAAATCTTTTACGCCGTCAGGTGGCATAAGTTGTATGATATTAGCAGTCAACTTACTTATGGTACGGTAAGCGGATTCCATCCCAGCTTCGCCTACTCCGGCATCATTTTCTCCGATCACAACAACTGAACGGCTATTCAATGGCATCTTGATTAACAATTTCACTGACTTAGCTGACGGTCTGCCGATTGCTACGAAGCCCAAGTCTGTTGCTGCCGCTACGTCTGTCTGACCTTCTACTATGAGTATAGGGAGTTCAGTATTCGGAAGCACGGTTTCGCAATGTGAATTCTTAACTCCTTCTGGCCTAAGAATGTGGAGGTAAGTTCCTTCACCGCATTCACATACAGAACCTTCTTCTTGTCCACACAATATAGCGGGGGGGTTCTCAATGTCCTCAGCCGATACCATACACCATTTAGTTCTACCGCATAACGGGCAAGGCATGCCAGCCGATACTCGTACCCAGTTGTGTCTGCCGGGAACATAGCGATCACGTTCTTTTCCAAATTCAGGATTAAGTATGTAGGTAAGCCCGCGTTTTGAACCAGTTACTGTACATTTCTTGCCGTTATCAAATCGGCGGATCAGGCCGACGACCCCACCCGCAGCATCACGTTCTGCGAACACCCAAGATGACCCGGCGAATTCGTAGCCGATACCTATAAGGTCAAGAGCTTCTGATGATACACCGAGGTCAGCAGCCAAGCATTCAAGCATAGCAGGATAGACGTTCTGCCGGTATGTCTCGAAGAGTTGTGCAAAGTTTGGCTTTGGCATGTTATACCCCTACGATTTTAAGTCGGTCATCGCCATCAGTATGTCATACGATATCGCGTCTGTAATGCTCTTGAGCATAGCACGTATATCTTCATTCCTACTTCTTGCGAGTCGAAATGGTACATCGGGTTTATACTCGCCATGAATTTCGTGCCCGTTAATAACAAGAGTGTAACAAAAGACGTGGCCCGATAATCCGTCCCTACAAAACCATGCGGCTTTGAAATTAAGGATGCTATTCTCGGTGCTACCTATAATAGATGTCACCATTTCTTGCCTTGCTGCCGCTTCCATTTCACGGAGAAGGCGAACGCTATCATCTGTCGGAGCCTTATGCTCATTGACCTCACGACAGTATGGCATAGCCTCGTTATGAGTCGTATGAAATTGATTAACATGAAACATGGCTGCCCCCTTCCAGAAAAACGTGATGGCTGACGGGACTCGAACCCGCAACAAGGTCGTGTTTTACGCTTGCAAGCCCTTTGCTTTGCCAGTTAAGCTACAGCCACCACATTAGTCTAACTTACTTAGCGAAAACACCTACCTCAGAGATCACGGTCTCAGTGATCTTGGACCAGTCAGCGGCCTTGATTGCCTCTTCACTCTGTCCAGGAGCAACAGCATACATCGCTCTTGTGAAGGCTGTCGCCAACTGCTCATCTGAAACTCCGTCAGCTTTCCTGGTACAACATTCAGCCCATGATCCTTCATACGTAGCAGTGTCATTAGCTACGGCAACGGGAAGCTCCAGCACTGCGGCTGCGGCTGCTGCCTCAGTCTCTGCGGCCTCGGCTGTAGGAGCAGCGGGGGGTTTTGGGGCTGCGGCTTTCTTCGTTGTCTTCTTCGTAACGGCCTTCTTCGGAGTAACAGGAAGTGCGGTCGGTGCCTTGGCCGATGCTACTTTCGGTGCCCCGCCCAGTTTCTTGAGGGCGGCACCATATTTAGCACCCAACGCACCGAGTTCAGCGGCGTCGAGTTTCTTCAAAGAGTTGCCCGGTTCGTCGTTGTAGCCGCGGATGTTCTGTACCTGCATCGAAGTCTTATCATCGTAAGTATGCTCGGCAACCTCGAACTGAACTTCCGCTCCTTCAAGATCAAGCCCGTTCAAACCGACGAGAGAAACTCCGTCCCACTCGAATACCCGCATGATATCCTTAGTGTGGAAGATCGGGTTGCCACTCTTACCAAACAGCACGAGATAGCTGGTAATTTCATTATCCTCTTCCTGGTAAGGCAACCATACTTTCTCTTCGGCGTCATAGAATTCCAACGCACGCATCTTCACCACAAACTGCGGAAGCCCGCTGCTTGTGGCCCCTACTGCACTCTCCAATACGACACCACGATACGATGCTGCTCTTGTAATCATACTCATTTTCTGTCTCCAATAAAAATTAGTTTTTGTTAATCGGCAAACAAGAACTTCCAGATGGAGTCGTCCTTTGCCTCTTCAAAACAGTATTTACTTTTTAATATACATATCAGGATATTCTTCTGGGGGCCAGATTTCTTCTTTAGAAAGAACGTCTAACCCACCTGCAAATTTATGAAGTTCTTCAACAGAATCAGAGTCTAACACCTGCTTAAATCTCGCCTTAATTTTGGCATCAGGCATAGCTTTCATTATAGTTTTTAACTGAGAAAGAAAGTTCGGGAATTGCGGAGCCTTATCGGAAGTAACGACTAATTTATTATCCCCGATACGCTCGACAATATCAACAGGAAAATTAAACCCGGTATCTACAACCTGAGATAAGTATTTTAATGAAGAACTCCTACATCGCACGCCAGCATTGAGGTCTAACTGCTTTAACTGGCCGGGGGTCATTGATTTCCAGTTTCTTGGCCCCACTTTAATCCCTGTTTCATTAAGTATTGCGATAATTTTTTCGACCCTGCTATCGTCTATATGCCACTCTAATCTTTTAGAATAGTTTATCGTTACAACATTACTCGGCATGCTATCCTCCTTCCTCGAATAAGAACGTCCAAATTGAATTGTCTTTCGGATCATCAAACGCAACAACAGCTTTATCAGGCCCAAGAGTACGAGACTTCGCTCGGAAGTGAGGCTGCGGGTGTACGAAAACTGCACGTTTATTCTCACCGCCCGTAACCTTTCTGTTATCAACAGACAGGAACTGGTAGCCGATACGAAAAATATGATCGGCCCATTCACAGTACAGAGCTTCAATCGACGGGGTACCAGAAAATAGACGCGGGCCTTCACGTAGGAAGTCTTCACCACCAGGGTTAGCTACCTTGTTCGGTGCCATCTGAGCGATAATGATGACATTCTTACCACGGTGGATGAGCGAATCAGCATCTTGCAGGATCAACTTCATAGTATCGTACATGTGGCGATAGCCTTTGTTGTACCCATACCGTATGATGTTATCCATCTTCGCGCCCTTGTCGTTGGTAATCGTCGCAAGTATATGAGTGACGGCCCACTCTTCAAGGTAAGTCGCTTGATCGAGTACCACTGTCTCATCATCCTGATAAATATCGGCAAGCATAGCGGCACGTACATCACCAAAGCATTCTACACCTGGGACGTGACGCAGTTTATTACCTGCTGCATTGATGAGCAATTTACCGCCGTCATCTACGCCGATGAACACCGGCTTTGGTGCAAGGCTTGCAAGAGTTGTCTTTCCCATACCCGATTCACCATAGAGCAGAATCCTCTTTCCATCCTTTGAAGAGTCCCAGTCCGCGATCATAAAATCCTTTGCCGGGATTGCAGTAGCCTTTGCCTTCGGTGCAGCCGGTGGCCGGGCACTTGCTGGACCCTTTGGTTTACCCTTAGCTTTGGGCGGCTTCGGTATTTCTCGTTTCTTTACTGCCATCTTTACGTTCCTTTCTGATTAAATTAGCGGGAAGCTCTCCATCTGGATCGATCCCATTGTAACACATATCTATGTACTCACAATGATACGTAGCCTCACACTGCTCTTCGCAATGATACCAGCAGCCGAGCTTCTCCATCGCACGCATCGCCTCAAAGACACCAAGTAGCTCACTGTGTACCCGATCCAATTCAGCGTCGGTCTTAGCAAGTTCCTTACGAGCGAAGTAATACTCAGGACGCTCTGCGATATCGGCGAGGAGTCTGTGCCCGTACATGTCGGGAGTCTCTTTAATCTTGAACTGTCCTGGTTTAGCCGTAAGCTCAACGTGGGCTATCTTTCCATCTACTACTAACGCCAGTAAATCTCCATACGTTTCGCTTACTGTAAATTCTCCGCCGCAGTACTCACCGCTTTCAACAAATTTCTTACTGTCAGCGACGGACAAAAACTTCGGCTTGATCCCCGGCTTATGGAATACGTCATAATAAAACCCACTGATGTCGCCTTCGATATCCAACTCTGCTCGATCACGAAGTAGCCGGAGGACATAAGTGTATAGCGAAGTCTGCGTGTCCATCGTCAGCTTACCCCAGTACTTAGAATCCTGGGAGATAGAACTACCAGTAGTCTTATGCTCGACGACCATGTTACCGGCATGCTTCACGATCTTGTCGATGATGCCGTCGATCAGCAGGTTAGGAACCATCCGATCTGTGTGCCCAGGAATCGGCGTGGAGAACTTGACCTCAGTATGTATGACGTGAAGTGGTTCGTTCTGGTAGTACCAGTTGTAGCCAGCCGCAGCGTACAGTAACTTCGCCCGTTCCACAGCCCAATCTTCGGGAGCTACCGAGTTAGGAACAAGAGTATAAGCATCATCAATGACCCGTGTTACTGCTGTCATAATGTCATCGGGCACGAGTCCGCCGCCATCACAGATCGGGCAAGAGTCGAATCCTGGCTTCAACATGTCTACACACGGGCACGAGTCACCCGGCGTCAACGAAATAACTTCCATAATCTTGTGCCAGTTCGTGCCGTATCTAAAGTGGTCCGGTTCCTCTGCCCGCTTGATGTGCTTGATGTATTTCAAGTAGTACTTATACGGGCATTGTTTGAAGCACGAGATCGCTGTTGCTGATAACCTCCATTTTTTTGGACTGCCCATTATTGTTCTCCTTATATTCTATGTTTAGTTTAGCAGCTGATTTTTTCGCTGCACTAATTGCCTCTGTTTTATTTAGCCATTGAGCGTCAGAAGAACACATGCGTTTATGATTGCCCGCGAATATGCCACAGCAATAAAAAAATGAAAAATCGCACCCTTTATATCTCCAAGCCCCCACTTTAATATACATCAGGTTTCCTTTCTAAGATATATAACCGTGGTAAGTATTACGCCGCACTGATAACTCAGCATCGGTAAACACCGGGCTACCGCCAATAAACAAACGCCCACACCCAACAAATCGAGGATCATAATCATTAGCTATCATTTCTAATAGCTCATAGAGTATTTCACCTTCAGGCCCATGTAGTATGAGAGGTTCACCACGTATACGAGTTGTTCGGCGTAATATCCCGACTCTTCTAATTAGAATCTTTTCTGCCCTGTTCATTTCTTATACACCTCTGAAATATCGCCTTCGGCTGCTAAAGGCAGACCGTCTGCCCATTCAGGTCCGGTACTCATTATGTCATTCAGTATCTGCAAGTTCTGCGTGGCAAACAAATCGGATGAGATCGCTATGATTTCATCGTGGACATGCAACGCCACCGGCAAGCACGCTTTCTCAGCTTCCAGTATCCAATAGCCAAGTAGGTCACGAGCGATTGCTTGCACGATGTTCTCAGTAAGAGAGCCACCCCATAGCGGGTACTTATGACCGTACTTTAGTTGATTATCATAATCATTAGGACTTTTCTTTCTTCGTATCGTAGCATGCGGATAGTACAATATGCGACCGGAAGGTAGCTGGACATTAACGGTTCCCCCGTCATTCCAGAACGTGAGTAAATCCCCTGGACCTACTTTGCTACCTTCCGGTGCATACCGCATAACCTGATGGGGATACTTGGTTACTATTCGGAAGCATTTCTCTACCGATTTCCAAAACTTAGGTACCATACTATAAGTTGTTCGGTACCCTTTTATCAACCGCTTGACAAAGGCGAGGTCATACTTACCGCTGTCAAATAAAGGACGCAGGCTAGGGTTAGTGAGGCAATTATCGTAGAATTTGTTTGGCCCCATACCGTAGCCTGCACCAAGTACCGTATCCTTTGCGAACCCACGCCGGATAGATAACAGTTTATACATAGGGGGAGGATCGGTCTTCTTGGGTTTTCTTAATCTGGCCGAGAATAATCCCGTACCAAACTCACTGTAGATGTCCCGACCCTCCTCGAATGCCTTCACCATATCTTCCTGCCCGGCCAGCCAAGCCAGGATACGTGCTTCAATTTGAGCGGAGTCAACGATAAGAAGTTTGCTATGCTCGTTGGCCAGTATAAGATTCCGCATCTTCTGAATTAACAGGTGAGTGCCTGCTCCTGCACGACCACTGCCACCGAGGTTCTGTAGATTTATACCACCACCGCCACTCCACCTACCTGTATGGCAGCCATAATAATTCAGCGGGACAGGAAGCCAGCCCCCACAAGCAGTAGCGAGTCGTGTCATCGCATCGATACGCTTAATGTGGAGGGGCCAGGACTTCACTGCCTGTCTTGCTTCCATCAGGCTACGTACTGCCGAATCAGAGTGAGCCAGCAACATCTTACATCCATCATCTGTCTTCGCCAATGCTGGTATGATTCCTTCTTCCCCAAGCAAAGCGGTCATCTTTTTACCGGGACGCTTACCGAATTTTGTAGGTATGCTCTCACCGTCGGGTAACGCCATCATCAAAGCGGCAGCAAATGGCACGCCGCTACCTATGTCTTTCTCGGTCATGTCTACAGCTTCACAGGCTTCGGTGATGTGTGCTGTCATGGCGGTCTTGAGTTCATCGGCCAATATAAAGTCGAATTTTAATCTTGGCTGAAGATAGAGGTCCACTGTATGCCGAGCGAGAGCGAGTTCAGTTTCGACATCGGAGAGATATTGCAGCATGATCTCGAATAATTTGTACTCCAATTCACAATCTCTACAGCAATACTCTTCCATTGCCTGACGTTGTACGCCCTCAAAATCGGCCAAATGCAGCCCGATAAATTTTATCGTCTCACCCTTATCGGGTAACTTCTCCCGCTTCGCCATGTCTTTCAATCGGTGTGATCGACGCGAATCGAAGTGAGCATCGAGGTGCTTAAGGTCGATCATGTATTTTGGTTTGATGTTATATTTTTCCTGGAGGATCAGAGCATCAAAAAGGACATTCTGTATTACGACTGTAATGTTCTCAAGGTCTTCGCCACAGGTCGCTTGCAGATTACGGAGGTGTCCTTCGAGCTTATCTTCTGCATATTCTGGCCTTTCTTTTTCAGCCCATACAAATTGAGAATCTGGGTTAGCATAGCATGTGCCGGGGATTATGTTATGCTTGAATCCGCAACCGATTATCTCGAATCTCGGATCGGCAACATAGGGCCACGGCTTTAAGTCAATGATACTATAGTCTTCAGCGAAGTACGTCTCAAAATCGATTACTACGAAGTCAGCCGGGTAGCCTGCGGATTGTAGGATTTCAGCGGTAGTCATAGCGTTACCTTTAAGATAAAGCAGCCAGTTTAGTTTGTAATTCACTGATTAGCTCTCTGAGGTTTGATTTGGTATGTTCTTTATCAACCCCAGTGTCGCCGAATAGCATATCTATAGCATCCGATGCTTCGTCATACAGTTCAGAATTTTTTTCATCATTTGTCATAATAGTATCTCCAATTTGAATCCAGCCCCAATGCTTCCGATTACAATTATACGTTCCCAGTCTTCGATTACCGCGTCCAGTTTGACCAATGAATCCTCAACATGCTGCGGGGATTCTTCACCACACCCCCACCACATCTGTATGAGATCGCGTATCATCACTAATAAGCAAATGGTTTTATCATCACGTCGGCTAAGGCCCCCATCTTTTTGTAAACTTGCACACGGTAGCCTACCCGGGTCTTCAATAGGAGGCGGCTGAAGATTTTCCAGCATAGTAAGGATGCTGTGCTTATCCCGTTGACTTATCGGAAGTCTACGAGCGGATAGGAGAGTCCTCTTTATCCATTGCCCGTAGTACATCCGCATCTGGTACAGGGGGAAGTTACCGAATGAAAACCCGCCTCTGCTCATACTTACTCCCGGAATTTCTCGCATGTATACCCTGGATTATGTACTTCACCAGTAATACGACACGTTATCTTGTAGTTATGATTAGGGCATACCCAGAGACCGTCCGCACATTGATCACATCGGCCAATGTCCTTGCTAGTTACGTTACCTAATCCCGCTGCCTTCATGCCGATGTTGAATTCCCGCATAGTAATCTTGCCGAGGGCTAAAGACCACCTTAAACCCTCCTCCACACGGCTGACCTGGCACGGCCTACGCTTACTGGTTTTGCCTGGGAAGTTACCCATTGTGATATCGCTCCCCTTTTCCGCAAGGCATCATTATATGCTGCGGCATGCCATTAAGGATTACACCGCACGATAAGACAGATCGGTAAGTTTGTTCTTTCGCGTAAGCAAAAGCGAAAGCTGTATCGTCCACGCCGCACCCCACGTCCATCCCGAACCATCGACGTAATGGATTAACAAGCCATTTTACGCCGCCTTTACTGTGGAAATGACCAAGTACAGTGGACATCCCCATATTCTTAGCAGTATTAAATGCCGGATTCATACCACCGCCTTTGCCGTCTCCGTGGCAATAGAATACCTCATCAATTATACATGATGTTACCCATTTCCATTCGGGAGTCTTCCACACCTCTTTATAATTACGAAGAAGTTTGGGGAATATACCTTGCTCTTCAGCTTTGCGGTGGGGCCTTCGGTCGTGGTTCCCAAGTGTTACTACAGCTTTAGGGAAGGCTCTTCGCCATCGCTGGATACACTGTAACGCTAATCGATACTCATCAGCAGGACCGGGGCATTCTGGATTAGTAACGTGAAAACTAATGCTCGTCCAATCAACTACATCCCCGATGAATACCACTTTGTTGCACTTAAACTTTTTATACACATCCTTACAGAATCGTAAGTAGTGCTTACGAGTTACTGGTGCATGAAGATCGCCGATACATAGCACTCTGCTTCCTCTACTCATAATCAAACCCCCAACTGTTCTTTTAAGTTAGCTATAGTCTCTGCACTGAGTTCAATTTTAGTACCGTCTTCAAGGACTAATTTGGCGGTAGGTGCCGGTTGTAAAGTATCAGATACACCAGCAAAAGTCCTTAAACTTCCATTGAGATATGGGCTAACGCCATCTTCTCTTCGACAAACCGGGTAGACAGGATAAGAAGCATGTTTGCCGTTGTACGGGACAAGTTTGTAGTAAAATAAACTTTTATGATAGCTGGAGAAGCTGCCGTTGGGGTTAATTACTCGAAAGTTTAGGTCGTTTTCAAAGACCAGTAACGCTTTTTCATTATCAATACAAACTGAACCAGAGTGCATCCCAGATATTTTTACTGGTACACCGAATTCCCAGCCGATGAAATGGCCCATCTGTTTTTGTGGTCTCACGTTGGCCTCCTTCTTGATAATGACTTCTTGCCCAACAAAATGGTTTACTACTTTTTTTGCGGCATAACTGAATAAGAATCGGCTTGTCTCTGTGGAAGCCGGTCGAAGGTAGCCACCGTTTGTATCGAGGACAATGAACTGGCCCTTACGATATTCTGGAATAGTATTCACGTACTCGAATTCATCGCCTGGGTTCAAGTCTCTCAATCTCATATTAGCTCCTTCCGGTACATTGCATAAAGATAATTACACGCCTCATCAAGAGTGTGAAAGACGCACACCGGCTTGTTAGTAGCTACGGCGTGATCGAACTCGATCTTCCGGCCACCTTGTAGCTCATCACCTTCTGGTACGTAAACGAGAAGGCCGTCGCATCCGTCGATGATCTTGCAGTCAACATCGAGTATGGCTTTCTCACTGATGTGCCCGCTGTCATACGCTATCTGTACGAATGTCTCATTTTCTGCCGGTACGTAAAGCACCAACTTTGGGAACTCGGCTCGTAGTATGTTGGCTACACGGATTGCCTCGACACAGTTCCTGGTCTGGATGTCATGTGAAGCATCTGGACCCTTTTCGCCCCTAATTGCATGAGAAAAGTAAAATTTCACGTTAGGCCCCTTTCCTTTCCAGCAAAATCAGTTCATCAGAATACAAGTTCACATCTACATGGAATGCCAGATGAACTTTGTAGATATTAGCTGGTGAATCCAGTTTCACAACCACCGTGCCAACATAACCCACCTGCTTAATCCGTAGCTTATATATACTGCTCATAGAAACTCGTGGCTTGATGCTAACTACATCACCGGGCTGTGGGGCGTATGCCTTCGGTTTATCAACTTCTGTCATGTTAGACTTATCCGATGTTATTCGACCACCGCAACAAGAAATCGGCCCATCGATCTCTACTGCATTGTATTCATCCGATTGTACTTTCAGATACTCGTGCAAGTAGCCCATCGTGTTGAAGAGCAAACCACACAGGCTTTCTTCGATGTTTTCTTTGACTGCCTCATCAACGTGCCTGTGGTTAGCCCACCAGTCAAAGAAATGCCGGTATGCAGATTTCATGTATGCCTTTAGCGGGATTCCCTTTTGCCAATTGTCTGAGTCTCGCAGTTCACCATCAGCCTGTATTCTATGCTTGTTCATGTACTCAGCGTATCTGTTCAAGACTGCCGGACTAAGAAAACCTTCAAAGTCGAACTTGTCTTCCACTGTATCTCTTGTAGCACCCGTATCAAATTCCCTCATCTTATACCCTTTCTACAATCAGATTCGTAACAACAGCATTTGTACCTCTTACCGGACCCGCATCGGCAAGCCTCATTCCTACCGATCTTCCTATGCGTCCTGATGATCTGCTTACCACCACGGCGTGCCCTGATCATATCCAGCAAATCCCGAATGAACTTTGGTATCAGCATCTTGCGGTTAAGCATAATTACCTCTGGTGATTAAGTGATTTGATTTCCATTTTGCTGACACTGATAGCACGTGCGTTGGTAAGAAAATCGCTACCAATTTTTACTACATAAGAAGAATCGGCGTACACTCGAATGACCTTTGTTTTAGCCATTGGATCGGTCTTACCCCAGCCATCAGATAGTATCTGATGCTTTTTACGGTAACTGCGGGCGTCCTTGCGTGTGAAGAAGCAGTGGAACTGCCCCTCATAGGACGAAAGCTCAAAGCGAAAGGGATGCGAGTGATTAAAGCCCAATAGATAGGCTTCCTCGTTTTGGTTCCCTCTTTCTGTTTCACCCCAGATACCTATAATGTTGTCTTTCCTGATGACTTTCCATAATTTCAGCACACCATTTTTTACTACCTGTGGTTTTGCACTCGTTCGTATACACATTAAAATTTCTCCTTAACTTGACTGTCAAGGCACGGTTGATACCGAATGAGCTTCACAAGTGGTAGACGAACAGTGCCCTGCTTGTCGTTGATCGACCCGATGATCTGGCTGACCCTACTTAGGCCTACGCCTAATTCATCGGCTACTTGTAGATTGGTGTAGCCCGACGCAATTCGGTCTTTTACAATTGCTTCTTGCTTACTTAATAGCGGGAAGAGTTGTGGGCAGGCGACCTCCGCCCTTTTCAACAGGTAGCTAACGGCCCGCGGTGTTATGCCCATGACGACAGCAGCTTCTTCTGTAGTAAGACCTTCAAAGTCGCCACTACATAGCCGGATCGCCTGTTCTTGTTTTTCTGAAATCCGCCGATTCATTATTAACTCCCTAAAAAACGCACGGCCTCATTATTAAGCAAAAATTTAGCAAATAGGAACCTTTATTTTGAAAAATCCGGAAAAATTGTAAAAATTTTTCATTCCGCATAAGCCCTCTCAGCATAGTCTATCTCTTTGTACCGCATATACCTCTCCGGTATTGTGCGCTTTTTACCTTTGGGGTAAAACAATTCGACTACCAGCCACCCCTTTTTCTTTCCACGTTTTACGGTGCGGTAGCTTTTGATCGGTTGCCAACACTCTTTGACCCAAGCGAAATCAGCCGCCCGATTCTCAGCCATAGCACGATCACGGCGGCACTTGAGGAACTCTCTAAAGCGGACGTGTCTACCCATTACCCATACCCTTTTTCATATCCGCGACGGCTCGGCCTATAGCTATACCATACTGCCTAATTGATTCAAGGTCTTCGTCGTCAGTTGGCCCATTGAGGTAAATCTTGCCGTTGGGATAATCTGTAGTAACAAACCAATAGCAATCCTCAAGCGTGTATTCATAGCCGCAGCACTGTTTTCGTATTGCCTTTTTCATTACACTACCCACCTTTCAACAAACTCAGCTTGTTTATCGGCTGCTTCTTGTACCACTTCAGCCGCACGTTTCGCCACGCATTCCCCACAGGAATACGTCGGCACGTTATCGATCGTTACCAGCCCCACTTCTACCGGGCCACCGGAGAAATGGGTACCACATTTGTGTCTGAATTGCTCTGCGTCCATAATTACCTCACGCTTTCTATTTTACCATCGGCCAATGTTACCGTCGCCCTGAACGTCCGATCTGAGTTCTCCACGAAGAACGAGCCACTGTTGCTGATAGCAAGCGTACCCTTGTGGCCGTCTATGGCACATTTTAGTTTATCTCCGATTGCCTTCTTCAACTGCCGCTTTGATTTGTAGTTGACTATAATCATTGTCAGATTTCCTCCAGTCTGAATTCTTCGAGTATACTTTGCCCAGCTTCAATTTGCTGGTTCAATTCATACACTTCACGGTAAGCCTCGTTTTGCTCTTCGACTGTTAGCTCGTCAATACCATCCAGCCAGCCATCTTTGGATACCTCCCATCGGAGGATGCACTGCTCGACCACTTCGCGTGCGGAATGCTTTTTCTTAATTGGCGGTAACTCTGCCTTTGCAGGATCGAATTCGTCAATTTTGTAGCCAATGGGTATATCAGCAGTTACTGACCAATCCCCATAATACACGCCGCCGTAATAAATTAGATCACGATGTATTAGTAGACGTTGGAATCTGCCAAAAGGATTATCTAGCTTTACGTCGCTTGCATAAGTGGTGTGCGCATAGCGGCCAGTTCTGAATGTCGGCCCAGTCGTGCCCCAGTCGTTCATATCTTCTTCTGGATCAAGTCTACCATGAAACAAATACAAGTAAAGCATTTCAGTTCTCCATAAAAGCGAATTGTCGTTGATTGATCCCCGATACCGCAGTATACGATGTCGGTATTCTACCGTATCGTCGCATAGACACGGCCCATATCAAACCCCTTCCATTCTAAATTTTTCTACATCTTCACCTTCAAAAAAGAAATTGTCAACCATTTGATTGAAACATGAATAGCATATCATATGGCCATGAGCTTCTTCTATCTGTTCAGTGCCACCGCATACATCACAGGCGTCATCGTATGTATATGAGTACGCTGAAGTACACAGCTTTTCTATTTTTTCTTCAGCGACAAATTTCGTAGCGTTGTATTTCTCATAGAACTCCCTAAACTTATAAACCTGTGTTGCCAACACTTTCAGGTCTACATAGCTATCTTTACTATGAGCATGTTGGTACCCGATTCCAAGATTAAAACAGCAGGCTGTTGTCGGCAAATCGGCTATATCAGAATATGACCCGAAGCCTATATCCCAATATTCGCGTAAAACTTGTTGAAACGCATAGCTGTCCTTTTCGTATGTTACTACATCATCACCAGCACGATCAAATTCAACGACCCAGTTATAGTCCTTACAAACATGGTGTAACGCAGTTGAACGACATTTTTCTTCGTCATCGGTGAGTAGTATATCGGCGTGTAATTCCATTCCAAGATTATACGCCAATAAACACCCCAGCCTGTCGTCAAGACCTGTGGCATGTATCCGTTTTTTTGTCCGCTTTTTTATTCTCGGTGGGAGTACTGTATCAATATGAGCGACAAATAGCACATCGCCACCGTTATCGACAAAGATTCTCCGATCATTTAGCAGTTTCCTACCTAAATTGAAGCCCAATTCTTTATCGGCGAATTGCAGAAAAAGATTGTCAGTAGGCTGCATCCAGAATTCTAACTTGCTTAAAAGCTCATTCACTTTATTACCCCTTCAGATTTTTGCCTCGCTGTAGCACAACTTTCGCATAATGGACCGCTATCGTCTACAGTAGTTAGGTCTTCGGTGTAAAAGACCTCATCGCAGTCTTCACAGTAACTGGTTATTTCGCCAAAGCAATTTTGGCAGTACGTTTCATCATTTAGGAATTGTACGCCATCAATTGAATAATGATCTTGGCACTTTTCACATTGATAATAATGAGAAGACACACAATGTTCACAGACGTAGCTTTCTGCATCTTCAATAAATACTGCATCGTCTTTATGTATTACAATCTCGCAATACTCACAGCGTAGAAACGCTTTATAGAAACAATATTCGCAATATATATTACCATTATCATTACTATACGCATCTTCTTCGCCTACACGATCGCCGCATAATTCACAAATATAGCCGCCCATGTTACCATTTTGATCTTGTAAACCAAAATCGCCGTTATCCCAAGACACTGTTAACAGTCCATTACAGGTACTCCCACTTATTAGCGTATCCATATATGGTATTTCACCATCACAGTAATTTAAATTAGACATTATCCAAGAGCTTCTATTAGACCTGTCAACGTATCTGCTTACAATCCAGCCTTGATCGTCAGCGTGTCTCTTCATCTTTTCGAGTAAATGCTGGGCGTTAGTGTAAATACGCCCAAAGAGTTTACGTCCGTCATCGAGCTTGTGGATTATCGCCCTTGCAGAATCGTTACCGCTTCGGATAATAAGCATTTCAAATCGAGTAGGATTCGCTGCGTATAACCCTGTATATGAAGCATTACTGCCTGTCATACAGGAACTTCCACCGACTTCATCTTCATAGGCCTTGGTTATAGCTGGGCCGTGAATAAGTTCAACGTCGCTGAGTTCTTCAACGGACCACAACAAGTTGTTGATCTTTTCTGCCAAGATACGAATCTGCTCATCATTCAGATTGGCCGCTTCATGTAATTTACACTTACGAGTAAGGTATCGGGCAGTTCTTATCTTCATCCGTTCTTTTCCCGGGACATCAAACGCTATTAAACCTGTAGAACCATCATCGGGTTTGTCAGGGTATCGGTAATTGATCGCCCCCATAGTCCACCCGATTTGTGGGTCAAACGGATGTAATGAGGCAACATAGTCCTCGATACAGTTCCTTATTCTTGTACTGTTCGAACAAGTGTTTAGTAATTTTACTCCGATGTTCATTGGTCTTCTCCAATTAAAACGCAATCACCGTATTTAAATTGAACGTCATCGATTTTACACCTTATTTTGAGGTGGCCACATTCAGCGTCAACTTCGATATTTACATTATGCTTTTCATCGAAGCATTGCAAACGCTTAATCAATTCTTTTACTAATATAATATACCCCTTTCAATTATACAAAAAGCCACCATCGCCGCATCGTCATAATCCACGGTGCGACAATCGTAGTTTTATGCTGGCCGTTTCTTATCGGCTATGATCATTGTGTTGACCTTTTCTGAAGTTACAAGGCAGTATTGCTGGTGATTGTATGTGTTGATTTCGCAGCATATCGCCGTTATATCTATCGCCGCACCCTCGCCATCGATAATTTCAATCACGAGACACCGTTCTTTTCCGCCCCCATAATGTCTAATACCACTAAACATCGAATAGGCATCAAAATACTTGCCCACAATTTCTGCAATGTGTCTTGTATGGACATATTCGGTATAGATGGACCACTTTGTCTTTGCCATCAAATCTCCCACACTTCAACTCTAATAATTAGTATCAAGAACGCCGTTAACATGCCAAAGAACATTTCATTCCCCTTTAATTAAAGTCAGCTATTTACCGGTACCTTACCATATTTCGTAAGGCACCAGTAATGAGCTACTTACAGGCCCTGCGTAGTACAGCCCTGCACTCTTTGATTTGCTCTGCTGTGGCTGTGGTTGTTGAACCGGCACGCCAGTGGCCCAGGTTACTGACCACGTACAGCAACTGCACACGAAGCTCTGCCAGTTTGCTTTCATCATTCAGCTTCAATGCGTACTTGGCATAATTGACCGCGTAGTTCAACGCAGGGCAATCCTGATTCGCCACGATCAATTCCAACGCCTCTTTGGGTGTCATTTTTGTTCTTGTATCCATCATCATTCTCCTTACCAAAGTGATATAGTAGCCAGTATGAACATTATTAACCATTCTTTCCAGGCCCAAATCTTACCCATTTTGGTTCCCCTTTCTTGTGTTTACATGTTTAACTTTATGGCATTTACAAGTGCGACGTGCCCATACAGAGCAAAAATTTTTTCTTTCGCTGCATAAAGTGTACATCCAAAAATTCGATTGTCAAATTAAAAATAAGATCTTTTTTCGGTGCGATAATATCCCACGTAACATAGTAATTTCCACGATATTTTCGGCACAGTCCGATAATGCCGTGATTCCGACCTGAAAATGCGTGAACGAGCTGACCCGCGTGAATCAGCGATATTTTCGGGCGCTCGCGGGAAATCGGCTGATTCAGTTCGATAAAACGTGCTGTGATTCATGCGCCGCGCGCATATTATCGGACCAAGCCATCCGATTCACCGTCCGATAATCTGTGATTCAGTCGTCGCACGTCCGATAACTACCGCGTGATAACAGACCCAGGCCCGATAATATCCGGCGTGATTCAAGCGTAGCACGCGTATTATGGGGCTAATGTTTTTCGATGCGAAGATGCGTGATTAACATGCCAACCAGTTGGTTTGCTAATTCATTCCGATAAAAGCTGTCATGTGATGACAGTATCGGTGCTATTATGGGGTGGTATTTTAGGCTTTTGGGTATTTTTCAGCCAGCAATATGCCGACTTCGGCGTAGGCTTTTGAGTATTTTTCAGCCAGCAACATGCCGACTTCGCCGAGTGCCTTTTTATGTTTTTGTCTATATACTTCTTCTTTTTTTCTCATTGCGATAAGATTGGCCATCTTTTTTCTTCTTTTTATCGCAGCAGGGCAAGTTGATTTTTTCTTTATCTTCTTTTTCTTCTTCTTCTTCTTTACTTCAGTGCAGCTAAATAATGCTTGGCAGGAAATACACCATCCGCAGTATCCATCGGGCTGTAATTTGCTTTCACGGAAATCGGACACTAATTTATATACTTTACAGTTACCGCAAATTTTTGCTTTCATTTTACACCGCCTCTATGTATAGTTAAGATATTTAGCAATTAAGAACCTTTTGCCAATTCTTTTATCAATTTTATTTTATCGTCCGATAATCTCCTGGCCCGGGCATAAAAAGACCACGCCCCATAATAAGGCGTGGTCCGATATTACCACAGTGCAATAGTGCACAAAACCGCCATTTTCACATAGTCCCATAATGTCCAATGTCTCATAACACCCCCAAAAAGCAAAGAAAAAGCAAGGACCGATAATCAGGCCCTTGCCAAGTGGTTGAAGCGATGGTCCGATATTGCCGCGTGTTATCCGGCAAAATCGGGATTGTAAAAATACCCGTTGCAGGAAACATTGATAATTTGATCGCCGTATTTTTCCGACTTAAATGCCAGTTGCTTTTTGGCATTGGCGATCAACACCGTTTTTCCTTTGGTTGACACTCTTTCGATAACAGGGCATGTTATCGTCAAAACTCCGTTTTTGATAACCGCTGTAAATGCCTTTTTACTTGCATCACTTGCGGCCTTGTGTTCAGGTGTCTGAGTTGCTGTTGCTGTTGCCATGGTATTTCCCCTAAAAGGATGTTGACAGACAGCACCCAACACGGTGCAGGGTGCTTATTAAGTTGTAAAAGAATAAGATGGGCAGGCGGTGTTTTGCCTGCCAGTATAAGTATAACCCACCACAACTCATAGTCAAGTGAGAAAATTAGCTTGCAGTCATAAGTGCAATACTGACTAATGTTTATAAACTGAAAAAAGAATAAAATAGTTTTAGAGTCCGATAATAGGGAGTTAGTTATTAGCACCCCCTTTTTAGTTATCCGGTTAGTTATTAGCTTTCCTATAAGTCGTGGCGCCAGCAGCACTTATAAAAAGGCGGTCAAGCGTCCAATATACGATAACTTACATAAATCATTGTAAATAAAGGGTTTAAGTGTTTTTTAGTTATTAAGTGTGTCATACTGAGCATAAGAGAATAATAAAACAGCGTATACCCCATTATAGGTAGATAGGCGAAAATAAATATATCCTATATAGGGACAGTGTGAGATTTTTCTAATAACTAACAAAAATCATGGGGTCCTGAATTTAAGTCCTTTTGCTATAAAGATTTAGAACTCATTTATCATTAGTTATGGCCCATGATTTATGCCCTTTTTAGCTTAATAATGCCCATTCTTCGATTTTGCTGATAACTAAAAGTCCTTTTTTGGCTTAATAACGCTTGTTTTCAATCCTGTTGACGGCTAAAAGCCGTTTGCTGATAACTAATTCATATCATCCCTAGTCTTTTATAGGGGTATAAACCCTGTTCCTTGGGCCATAAAGTTAGGCGCACCTAACATTACACTATGTCGCTTATTATGGGGCGTATTGGTTGACCAAGACCACATGCACGCACTGATAGCTGCCGATTTGTAGTGATCGTCCATCCTGAAGCACGTCAGGTACCTTAATAGGCGCGTATGTGGGCGGTTAAAGGACGTACTAACTGCCATTGCCATGTGGACCGATAACTGTGCCGCGTATGGGCATAGACCAGCGCCTGGTTATAGGACCATACCCGCCTGATGGAGACGAAAGCCGCGTAATATCGGACCCCGGGGTGGTACCCTTCGGTTATCGGACCAAGATGCGGGCGTGCACCCTTCTTGGACACCAGGAATTCTGGCATTTGGAGCTTTAAGCGGTTTATCCAACTTGGTCTGTTCTGTACTAAAACGTGCAAGTGTAAAAGTATACACTTATGTGGATAAGTATGCAGGTTATGTCATGGTATTTGTGGACCAGGGAAAAAATTTTAGAAATTTTGAGAATAGTTTTGGAAATAGGTTCTTATTCGCTAAATATCCGCCTAATACTGAGGCCATGTGTTTTTTATAGGGGTCCAGAATGACATACAGCGTAAACCCATTCAAATGGCTGCTATGGCTCTGCCGCAAGATAAGGTGGCGGAAGTCTCCGTTCCAGGCGTATCATTGCCCGAAGCCTTTGAGCAAGAAGGGGAAGGCGGAAAAGGACAAGAGATTCGCGGTGTTGATAAAAGGAATAGTGGAAGGACATAACCGTAGACGTGCAGAACGTATGCGGCGAGATAAATTGGGGCTGTGTTTCGATTGCGGCAAACCGTTGAACAACCGCATATTTCTTTGCGATAAAGGCGATCCTTGTTGAGGCGTGAGTTATGAGCGACAAAGAAGAAGACCTCGGCACCCTGGCCGATTATATTAGGCACCCCGAACAATACTCGACCCATGTGGACGAGGATTTAGACTGGGTGATAACCAGGAAGAAACCTGAACCGGAAAAGCAATCTTTCGTTGAGGGAGACTGAAATGGCAAAAACAGTTGGCGCAGAATACACAATAATTGAACTCGGCGGCGGCTTGATCTCGAAGGGCCAAGCTCTCCGATACTTTGAGTTGAAACATCCTGAGTATGTGTCGTGTGTTGTAAAAGCCTTTAAGATTGACCACGAGGCTAAATCGGTTAGCGTGAAGATACAGGTCCAGCCGAAAGCGATCGGAATGACTGGAGCAAACGGATCGGGGATTTCCGGCGAACTCTTGCTTGAGAATGAAAAGCTAAAGAAACAGATCGCTGCATTTGCCGATACAGCAGTTGAAACGCTCGAAGACGAAGGTGATGATGTGGAGTCTCAAGATGCCTGATGACGATATGAAAATGGAAGATATAACGCCAAGCGATTTAGGATGCCTTGGAGAACCAGAGATAGACGAGGGAGTTATAGAAGAGAGTGCGGAGCCTGTTAAGAAACGGTCGCTGTGCTTTGAGAACATACCCTTCGAGAAGCGGAAGAGCTTCAGAAAACTGTACGACGGCTTCGAGCAGAAGGACATGCCCTTCGAGCAATTCTGTATTGAGTTGTATGCGATTCAGAGTCCCGGCATGATGCAGCACGACTTGGGCAACATAATCGACCAGAAGCATGCCGGTTATCAGCAGAAGGCTGCAATTGACCATACCTTGAATCGGATGAATTAGCCGATTGATAACGCGGGAATCCGACCGCGATAACGATAGTGGGGAGAGTAACCTGCGGGTTTGCCCCACTCCAAATTTAACAGGGAGACCTGATTTATGGATTGCCCGATAGTCGAAATCATCTGGCGGGACGTTGAATGCAATCCCAATTGGACGAAGATAAGCGAACTGGAGGAAAGCAGCCCTCCTACCATTTATACTATCGGGTATCTACTATATGAAGATGAAAAAAGGTATATAGTCGCTTCCACAATCGGAGGCGATGAGGCTAATGCCACAATGGTTATACCTACCGATTGGGTAACTAAAATTTCACTCATCACATTTTAAGAGGCTTATTATGCAGGAAATGTTTTTATCTGACAACGGCGGCAATCGTGTTCCCCCAGGCGTAGCATCTGGCGATCCGGTTCTTGCTTCTGGTATCAAGATTACTGATGCCGCTGCTGGTGCTAACCACACAGAGACTGTTGAAGCTGGTGCTACGTATCAGGTTATGACCGGTGGGACCACTGACGGCGCGTTTCTTTTTGGGATCGCTACGACTGCTGTAGAAGCAAACGTAATCTGGTTTATGCCTGAAAGCACCGTCCGCACTATTACAATCCCGGCAGGCTATACGAGCTTGCATTATCAGTCACTGGCAAGTGGTGGCTCTGCTTACCTCGCTAAGATGAAAGCATAGAAAGGGGCACTATGCAAAAAACAGTGGTAGTTTGCTTATTGCTTATTGCAATCGGGGCATTCATTGTTGGTGGCACGCTTGTTGCTAATTCGACCAGTTCTTATCCGATTATCAGTTATAGTCTTGAGTACCAGATAGCATCGACGGTACTCATCGAGATTGACGGCAGGCATACGGGATCAGGATTCATTGTTGCACCTGATTTAATTATAACTGCGAGGCATGTTGTTGACAGGAGAGGCGATTATGCAATTCTATTTGCAGATGGCACACGCCGTAATGTACAGGCTATTCGTATTAGCGAAGTCTCTGATTGTGCTGTGCTACAGGTGCGTAAGGCAGGTCTTAGGCCACTTACACTCACTACTAAAATTCGAGTAGGTCAGCCGATTACAGTTATCGGTAGCCCACTTGATCCGGCGTATTTCAATTATGTAACTCGCGGGATTGTATCTAAACTCGATGTGCAGGAAGATTGGTTGAGTGACAATCCCGTAATTATGATCGATGCGGCTGTGAACGGTGGTAATAGCGGTGGGCCGGTCTTTGACATGAAGGGCAGAGTAATCGGCATAGCAATAGCCGGTTATACACATAACTGTGGTATGAATTTTATCACGCCTGCTGCTGATATAATCGCCTTGTTGAGCGGATGGAAGGACGAGGGCGAAAACTATGGCGGACGATACGAAGAGACTGAAGAAGCGCGGGAAAATGAGTACGACGGAGCGGCTGGAGATTGCTGAAGGGGTTCTTGACGAACAGAGGGTGTTGATCTTGTACCTGAACTTCGATGTGGAAGCTACCAGACGCGAAAGAGATTTCTGGAAGAAGAAAGCGGGTGGTAAATGATGTGGTTTGTGTTTACGATTATGGTCTTGATTGGCCTCGCCGATATCTATTTACTGGTTACCAAAAGAGATACGATCAGCCAAAGATATCATCGGCTGTTTCCGCAATGGCTTGACTTGGTAATTATGGTGGCGGTACTGGCTGCTGTATGGGTATATCTGGGAGTGGCTGTGTTCACTCCTGTCATGGCTGGGACGATCCTGGGACACTTATGCTGGCATGACGGAGCATAAGCATGACGAAGCGTAAAGACAGTCCACTCGTCGCAGCGAAGAAAGATTTATGTAAAATCTTCTCTATGTATATCCGCATGCGGGATTGCCTTGAAGCTACAGGAACTCTTGATAACGGAATTTGTTGTACTTGCGGCAGACCTTACCCGCTTAAAAAATTACAGGCCGGGCATTTTATACCAGGCCGGATGGACAGTATCCTATTTGAACCGACTTGTGTACATGCTCAGTGTTATAAATGCAATATGCGACGTCAAGGTGAATGGGTCAAGTACTACCGATTTATGCAGAAGAAGTATGGCGACGCTCATATTTTCTACCTGATGGAATTAAGTGAGCAGAAACGAGAGATCGACGAAGAGTGGATCGCGGCATCTGTTATGTATTATCTGGCAAAAATTGATGACCTGAGAGAAGCGTATGCCGAAAGACAACGAGGGGCCTAAGCCACCGCCTAAGCCTAAAAAGAGAATAACCCCCGCTGCTCCTAAAGCTCCTACTATCAGCGACAAAGCTCGTGCTGGTAAGTTGCTTTCGGGGCATCTGCGCATGATAGCGCAGGAAGAGACAGAATTCGTCGCGGGTCCAGACGGTGATAAGATGGCGACAAAAGCCGAGTCGTTGGCCCGATTGATGTTTAAGATCGCGCTTGGCTATGAAGAGGTAGATGTGAAGACCGGCAAGAACAAGGTGATTAAACCCTCTGCCGGTATGATCGCTTTGATTTTTGACCGCATGGAAGGCCGCGCTCCTGCTGCGAATGAGAACTTGGATAAGAGCCGGACGGTGCCTAATAAGGTGTCCGATGAGAATAAAAAGATATTAAACGACTTGGCACAAGGTAAGTAAATAATTTTAACAGAAATCTGCAAACCCGAACTAAAGCAGCCATTCCCATTGGGGAATCGTTTCTGGAAAGACCCAAAATCCGGGCTGCTTGTCCCTAAACACCTGGATGAGAATGTTTCCTGGAAGGAAAAAATTCTTCTGAAAGCGGAGAACGACACGATCCTTCAGGCCGATTTACTCGCGGCTTGTAAGGAATCTTTGTTGTTCTTTACTAACGCTTTCGTGTGGACGTACCATCAATTTGACATTGATCCGATTAGCGGGGAACGAATAGAATCCCTCAGTCCGCACGTTCCGTTTATAACCTGGGAAATCCAGGATGAACTCTTTAATGAATTTGAAGAGCGTTTAGCTCATGCTCCTCACGACATACTTATCTCAAAATGCCGTGATATGGGGGCGTCGTGGTGCTGCGTAATCTTCATGCACTGGCTATGGTTGTTCCATCCAAAGGGGCCACAGCTACTTGAAATGTCGCGTACTCGTGAGTACGTGGATCAGACTGGAAACCACAAGGCGCTATTCCAAAAACATGACAAGATAAACGAGTGGCTTCCTGAGTGGATGTTACCACCCGATTGCATGGTAGGCGATAAGTACCGTACTAAGATGCACATGCACAATAGTTTGACTGGCTCTACAATTGATGGCGAATCAACTACCAAACACGCCGGTTCAGGTGATAGACGTTTGGTAGCATTGCTTGACGAGTTCGCTAAAGTTGAATTCGGGAATGAAATGCGATCGGCCACAAGGGACGTGGCGTTCATGCGTATTATCAATTCCACTCCTGCGGGTGCTGGAACTGAGTACAGCCGATGGAAAAAATCGGGTCAGATCAAGGTCTTCCACCTTCCGTTCTGGGAGCATCCAGAAAAAGGTTCTGGAAGGCATGTAGTTGAAAAAGACCTCGGCGGTTATGAGATACGTTCTCCGTGGTTTGAAGTAGAAGAATCAGTGCGTAGCCCGAAAGAGCTTGCACAGGAAGTCTTGGCACAAGACATAGAATCGGGCGATATGTTTTTCACTGGTATCAACTTTGAAAAGCATAAGGCCCTGTTCGCTTGTCCGCCTTTGACACGCTTTAATATAGATTTGAAGTCGGGCATAGCGAATGAAGAAGTCCGCAATTATGTTAAGCGCAGGAACTACGACGCTGTTAAGATTACGAGGAACCTTAAAGGCGAGCTTAGGGTCTGGATACACCTGCTTCTTGGAAGGCCGGATCAGTCGAAATCCTACCGATTAGGAATCGATGTAAGTAAGGGGCAGGGGGCGTCTAACTCTGTTATATCAGTAAAATGTCGAGAGACAGGGGAGAAAATCGCGGAATGGCGTGGTGCTAATACTCCGCCATATGAACTTTCTCGTATAGCCGTCGCCATTGCTTTATGGTGCGGCGGGAAGCTGCCGCAGCGGTTGCCACTTATGAAGTGGGAAATGAATGGCCCAGGATGGGACTTCGGGCGTATGATAGTTACGCAGTTTGAATACCCATTCTATTACAAGAAAATAGTAAGCGGACAGATAGCAGCGACAGAGACAAAGAAATACGGCTGGCACGCTGATCCGATTTCAAAAAATGAACTGCTCATGCAGTATGATAGAGTCATGGCTCATGGCGGATACATTAACCATAGCGAATGGGCATTAGAAGAAGCGATGTATTATATCCATTTTCCTGATGGGTATATCGGCCCAGCGACTTTGGTGCAAGAAAATTCATCGGCAAGGAAGACACACGGCGACTGTGTAATAGCCGACGCGCTTACGTTGGAAGAGGGCAAGGCAGCGATCCTTGTTTCAAAGCCCGGCAAGATAGAGCCGCCGATTGGCTCTACTGGCTACCGGATGAAAATGGCCCTTAGGAAAAAGAAACTTGGTAATAAAAAATCATGGAGACAGAAGTATAACTTTCTGAGTTGATTATGATAAATGAAGTTTCTCCTCTAAAAGTACAGGAAGTTGTTAAGTGCGGTTTCGAGCGTATGCAGGTCTACCGGCGTGCAAGGGCGATGTTTGTAAAGGAGTACGTAGGGCAGTATTATTCCAAGCATTATGGTATGACAGGTGATAGGCCGATCAACATGGTCTTCTCTGCTATACGTGCTATGGTCCCTGCAATCGTAAGTAAGAACCCGTTGAATGAAGTATCTACCCCGTATATGGCTTACAAGGAGTACGCCGAGTTGCAGTCTATGGGGCTGGACACTATACAACGGCGACTTAAACTTAAAGAGATTCTGCGGGCCTGGGTCGTATCGGCCATGTTTGGTCTCGGAATTGTCAAGACCGGGATAGCAGCAGCCGGTAACTGTATACTCATTGATGACCAACTTGTTGATCCTGGAGAAATTTTCGTTTCGTTGGTTGACCTCGATGACTTTGTAATCGACCCGCTTTGTAAGTCACTTGCGGAGTCCTCGTTTCTTGGTGACAGAACCAGCGTCCCTCGACAGTTTTTGCTGGACTATGATTTATACGACCACGATCTCGTCAAGAAGTTACCATCCTCTACAATGCTGCATGGTGATAAGGGAGCGACAGCCGAGTTGTCACTCCAATATCAGGGTGCGTTTGAAATGAAGGACTTGCAAGATATGGTGAACGTGGTTGAGCTATGGGTGCCCGGCGCTAACGCGCTGGTAACTATGCCCGATCCGCGTGAGGTAGTGTTCGAGAAGTATCTGGGGATTACAGACTATTACGGCCCAAATAAAGGCCCATATAACTTCTTGAGCTTTACCCCCCCGGTTGATTCTAACCCGCTGCCTATTGCGCCGGTTAGCTTGTACTATGACCTTGCTCGTGCAGTGAATCGCACTATGGTTAAGAGCCTCGAACAGTCCGATTCTCAGCGAAACATCGTGCTGTATAAACCGTCGCATGCTGACGTGGCCCAGGATATCTTGGATGCTGAGAACAACGAAGCAGTAGCTACTGACGATCCTAAAGCGGTACAGGTCGTGTCCTTTGATGGGCAGGCACAGAGTAACATCCAGATGTTACAGCAGTTACAAGTGTGGTTCAATTATATGTCGGGCAATCCTGACCAGATATCCGGTGCCAATAGTGATGCCGAAACCGCAACGCAGGCTAACATACTTCAGGGTAACGCTATGATATCCATCGAGGATGCAAGAGACATTCTTTATGATGGAACCGCTGGTATCAGCGAGGATTGTGCGTGGTACATGCGGTATGATCCGATGTTAGATATCACCGTAGCCCGCCGGAAACCGGGCATGGAAATGGAAGAGGTGCAGATTACTCCTGAGCAAGTTAAAGGAGAACCCGAAGACTTCATCTACAAGATCAGGTCAAAGTCGATGTCGAAGCTCGATCCAGCTATCCGATCTAAGCGCATGATGGAATTTCTTACTAACGCTCTTCCGGCGCTGTTTAATTCTGGTATGATGGCGATGCAGCTTGGACTGCCGTTTAATCTTCAGAAAGTTATCACGATGACCGCAGATCAACTTGAAATCGGTGATGACATGCAGGAGATTTTCGTTGACCCAGAGTTCCAGCAGAAACTGAAAACGTACCTGATAATGAAATCCGCCGGTGGTGGTGGTGCTGGTGCCGGGTCTACCGGCTCCACACGTAAGGCCGGACCGCAAGCGGGCATAGCACAGAATGGTGGCCATCCATCGCAAACGAGTATACCGTCGTCGCAGGCGGATGTACGATCTGCTGCTCAGGGTGGTGCCGATTTAGGTCAACAAGCAAATCAAGGAGTGTACTAATGTCAAAAAGAGCGCTGAAGGAAATGGCGGAGAAGCTGAGTAAAACGGAAAAGGAAAGAAAACTTAGAGAGGCGGCGAGGATCGCGGCGCGTTATGCTGGATCGGGCAAGGGGAAATCCGCCCCTAAGAAGAAAGAATCCTTCTTATCAAAAGTGAAAAAGAGGCTGGGTAAAGTGTTTCCAAGTAGCAAGTATAATAAGCCCAATGTCGCCACAAAGAAAGTACAGCGCGGTCTAAAAGAGGCTGGCGTCAAGAAGGGTGAGATCAAAACCGACGCAGAAAAACGTGCAAAGAAAAAACGCAGGGGGAAATAGCATGGCGATTCAAGAATTTATCTGCGATGTTTGCGGTGCCGAGGTAACAGACGACAATGCAAGCATACATGTCTGTCCCGATTGCGGAGCCGATATGCGGTGGCGGTGCGGCGGCGGGATAAGAGAAGGCGACTACAGCCACACCTCTATGTCTTTGGCGATTAACCCCTGCCAAACGAAAGTACACAGGAAGCTGTTCCCCGGCATAGGTGTTTTACCCGATGGGCAGTTGCGTTTTGATTCTGTCAAGAAGCAAAGTGATTACTGCCAGAAGACCGGCTTTGAAAAGATGCCGCAGAAGATAAAGAACAAAGGCGTGAAGATCGCCTAATTGATTACCGATATAGCTACGGGCAACTTTGCCCCTAACCCTAATGGAAGGTAATAGAATGGCAGAACCAGCAGAGAAGACAGCGGAGAAGGAAGAAGAACTTGAAGATGCAAACGAGGAGCTTGTAGAATCTGTACATGCGAATTTGAGTAAGGTCTTTGGCGATTCTTCTGAGGACGAAGAGGTTGACGATGACGACATGGATGACGGCCAACAGGCAGAGGACAACAAAGAAGACGACGATTCTACCCCTGAAGAAGACGAAGCAAACGATGATGACGCTGACGACAAGCAGGCAGAAGAAGACGACGACGATGATGACTCTACCCCTGAAGAGGACAAAGACGAAGCGGAAGACAAGGATGAATCTGGTTCTGAAGAGGAAGTAACGCTGTCCGATGCGTATTATCGTGCGGCGGTTCATCAAGGATGGAAGCCCGAAGATATAAAGGAATTTTTCGAGGCTAAACCAGACCTGGCGATAAAGACATTCGCCAAGATTCACGAAACCACGAATAAGATTACAAGTGAGTTCGCAAGACTTGGTAGAGTCAAGCCAGCGAAGGGAGTACAGACCAAAGCTAAACCTGATGTCAAGGCGTCAGAGGGCGACTTTGATCTTGCCGATCTAAAGGAACAGTACGGCGATGACAGTGCGGTGGTAAAGGCTTTTACTGCTATGCAGGAAAAACTTGACGCCGTTGTAGTGCAGCCTGAAGTAGACGAGCAGCAGGTAGAAGAACTTGATCCAGTCGTGCGTGGCAGGATTGAAAAGTTCTTCCTCGATCCGACTCTCAAGCCTTATGCTGATTTTTATGGCGAAGGAAAAGACGCTGCGAAGTTGACTATCGGGCAGACTGATAACCGATACAAAGTGCTGGAAACAGCCGATAGTATCGTCCTCGGTTGCCAACAGCAGGGCCGCGAGATTACGCTGGAGCAGGCTCTGGAATCGGCGCATTTGTTAGTTAGTGAAGCTGTACGTGAAAAGGCTTTGCGCGTAGAATTGCACACGAAGGTAAAGAAACGCGCGAAGGGCGTGTCGCTCAAACCTTCTAAGTCGAAGAAAATTTCTCCGGCTAAGAACGCTAAGATGGATGAAAAATCTATGGAAGCAACAGTGGCGGCTAATTTGAAAAAAACATTTGGATGAAAGGGATAACACATGGGAGTTAAGAACGCAGATTTAGCTGATCTTATCGCAACTACTATCAACAACCTGCCCAAGCAGGAGTTTGAAGTGGGGTGGGATAACCAGGACTATGAGTTCTGCCGCATTTATCAGAAAGAACGTATGGTATTTGATGGTGGTACACAGATCGAGCGAAAGGTCATGCTTGATAATACCGGCAATGCAAGATATCGCCGGTCGTTTGACACGGATACCCCAACTGTCGGCGACGTGATCCATACGATTAAGGTGCCGTGGACGCAGATCGGGACGAACTATTCGTGGGAGAAGTTTGAGATTGTTCAGCAGAAGAATTCGGCGAAGGGCTTCATCAGTTTGATGAAGGTCCGGCGTATTGATGGTCTTTGGTCTCTCGCTGAGTTGATCGAAGAGCGGGCATGGAAGACCCCAACGAGTGCTTCGGATGACCTGTATCCGAATGGTGTCCCGTATTACCTGAAGGTGAAAAATGCCGCTGGTAGCGTCAATGCTACATCCGGTTTTGTCGGTGCGACTATCGATTACCAGGATGCTACGACTGGCACTTTGTGTTCCGGCATCGATTCCTCGACCGAAACTAAGTGGCGTAACTACGCCGCTTTGTACACGGAAATCAACAACGGCCTGCTACGGTCGTTCCGGCTGGCATTTATGTACACCCGTTTCAAAGCTCCGCTGTTCGTGAAAGACCCACAGGACAAAAGAACTGCCGCGAAGCGCGTCTACACTGATTTCGACACTGTGGCCCGGTTGCAGGAACTGGCCGACCAGCGTGACGACAAGCATACTGGCAAGGATGTCCTCGGTAACATCAAGATGGACGAGACTGGCCTGGTGTATCTTAACCGGCTTCCAGTGGTCCCGATTCCGCAACTGAACGGTGCAACTTACACGCCGATCTATTGCATGGACTTCGCAAAGTTTATTCCCTACGTCCACGAAGGTTACTGGATGGAAGAGGGTGAGCCAATTACAGACCGGCTACAGCATACGTCGTTCACGGTGTTCGTGGATGGGGCACATAATAACTTGTGCCTGAATTTACGTACCGCTGGCTTTGTTATGCACAAGGCGTCGTAAAAAGAACAAAACTCTATTGCAACGTGCGATGGAGTATCTTAATTTTTCTTAGATAACCCCTATATGTAGGGGATAAGGAGAAGTACATGAGTGTAGTAACTTATCAAACAGCAAATACCACCCCTGTAGGCGGGCCAAGTCCTGCTATTTGGGCTGATTGCCCAGTGGTTGCAATGCAAAAAGACCCAGGTAAAGGGATTCATTTTATGGAAGATTTCCTGGGAGCTATTACTAATCTTACCGCTACAGGTGCAATACCTGGTACGCCATTTACACTGGTGGGCGATGGTGGTGATGGAACACTAACGGTGGATACCGCCGCTTATGATAATGAGCATGGCGTCGTTTTGCTTGAACCTGATGGCGAGACACAGTATGATGAGGCTTACTTGGTAAGCCAGGTCTTGTACCAGTTGGCTCTGGGCAGCGGGCGAAAGATGTGGTATGAGGCTCGTATCAAACTGGAAGATCATACCCAGGACATATCGATCATCTGTGGTCTCGGCGATAGTACATTGCTGGCTGGAACTTCAGTACTCGAAGAGACTGCGATTCCTGACACTATCGAAAGTCGAGATTTTGTTGGATTTGTAGCGTTTACTGATGGTACCAACTTAGGTGACATCGACGCGATTTACCATGAGGTAGGTGATTCTGCTGTTACTCAGGTGAAGGATGCGGCATACTTGCAGGCTACATGGGCTGATGACACCTATGTAAAGTTGGGTCTGAAGTATGATGGCTTGAGATATCTGCGTTACTACATCAATGGCGTCGAAGTTGGCAAACTTGATGTAGACGATTTTGCTACTGTTACCGCTAACGAACTCACCCCGCTTGGAATCATCGTTGGGCTGATGGTTAATGACGATCCAGGTAGTGCTGGCGATGCCGGGTACATGGCTATCGACTGGATTCGTTTTGCGTGCGACCGCAACAACGCTCAGTAATAGGTAGTTGGATTTTAAGGCCCGGCCCTGCTTCTCCTCAACAAGGGCTGAAGCGGGTCGGGTCAACATTAACCCTTGTGAGGAAATAAAATTATGAGTGAAAACAAGAAAGAACTGAAGAAGTACCGATTGGATTTGAGTGAGTACACGATTACGCTGACTGAGCCTGAAAGATCACAAGACGGCAAGCTCGTAATAGTAGACGGCCAACCGGCGACAGTAAAAAAGGAAGTAGATTATCCTCTACGAGACAATCTATCCTCTTGGTTGCGTAGTGCTGGCATGTTTAGAACGGCTGAAGATGTCGCGGAAGCAGTCGGGCTCGCAAGAGAGATTCGTCTATGCACTGCCGAATTCCTCATCCTGGACGAAAAAGAGAAAACTGTGCTTAGGGCTGTTATGAATAAGCGCATTGAAATGACAGCCGATGGACAAGATAATGTCGGCGGAGAAATACACGAAGAAGCTATCTGCCGTGTAGTAAATATGGAAGTAATCGAGGAGTAAAAGAAAATGGCAGAACCCACTGGCGTACTTACATTCCGCGATTTAGTTTTGCGTGCGGCTGAGAAAGCTGGCATGGCTTACTATGGAACTGACGGCCAAGGGAAAGCTCTTGTGCCGATAGACGACTTCAATCTTGACAGGTGCAAGCGTATTGTCAATGACGGAATGCGTTTATTCATTGCGAGTCCGCCGGACAACGGATGGAAATGGCAGGAGCGTATTGCCAGTGTAGTATTAGCGGCTACTGAAAGTGGTACTGCAACTGCTGGTACCGCTACTACTCTTATCGATACCACGAACAGGGATGAGGCCGATGATTATTTCATCGGCTGGACTTTAACTATTACCGCTGGTACAGGCATAGGAGAATCGGCCACCATAACTGATTCCGATGAGGGCGATAGTGAGGTCACTTTTTCAGGTGGCTTATCGGGTAGTTCCACTCCTGATACGACATCCATTTACAGTATCGAAAAACCCAACTGGCTTCCCTATGATTTCGGTGGGCAGGTAGACGGGCCGATTACTTACGCGGCCAATACCAATCACGGCACTGGAATCAAGTGGGTTGACGAATCCCTCATACGCGCGTACAGGTCTAACTATGTAACAACCGGCTACCCGCTACGAGCAGCGTGTAGAAGGATCGACCCTACAGCGGGCGTACTCGCTGGATCATCGAGACGATGGCAGCTTGTAACTGACCTCGCTCCAGTAGCAGCCGACACATTAGAGTTTCCGTATACGTCGCATTTTGCTACGATGGATTGTGAGGCCGGATTAACGGATAGTGGTAGTGCTGTTACGATTGTAGACGGAGATAGGGGCGAGGTTGACGACTATTTTAACACCTGGATTCTTACAGTAGTTGCCGGTACCGGACTTGGCGAAACGGCTACGATCACCGATTACACTGGTGCAACAGGTACATTTACTTTTGCCGCTTTATCTGGGGCATCGACTCCTGATAACACAACAGTCTACTACGTAGAACCGGCCACAAATCTTCATGCCGCTGGATTAGTATTCGATGACGCTATCTTGGCAGCGTGTTATGCCGAAGTTGAGAAACAGATCGTGGAAATAAACGAGGGCATGGTGGAGTTATTCTATAAGACACACCTGCCTAACGCACATAAGTTGGATTCTTTGTCGCGTCCTCGTACATTACAAAGTAAGCATAGACATGGCCGCGATAGATATCGGCGGACGTGGCTGAACGTAACGACAGACAATGATATGTAGTCGTTGTCATAATTATAATCAGCCCTGAAGGATTTGGGCAGTGCGGTCAGGAATGACGGAAAGAAAGGAAAACGCGTATGAGTAGAACACGAGCAACAATCGCATTTGACCTCGACAACATGGTTCCAGGAAAACCTGGAGCTTCTGCGGCTACGGTCATTATGAAGAGTGAGGACGGGATATTGCAG
>Ga0307928_10000198_pt1 | contig 41393 bp, 41 predicted proteins | sample AceLakmetagen232_FD_201815 | JGI IMG/M metagenome (GOLD analysis project Ga0307928, IMG submission 201815) | Saline water microbial communities from Ace Lake, Antarctica - #232 | ecosystem: Environmental > Aquatic > Non-marine Saline and Alkaline > Saline | place: Antarctica: Ace Lake...
CCAACGCTCCACTCATCGCCGCGACCAGCAGGTGTTTCTCCTCCATCTCGAGCATCCCTTTGCCGAACTTCTCCATAAACTTCCGGATCGCCCGTCCCTGCAGGGCACTCTTGCCGCCGGAGATCATTCGCAGCAGGTGGCTGGCCTGGGTCTGTTCGATCGCCCCGGCCACCGGGCCGTAGATGTTCTTAACGAGCTTGGCTTTCTCCAGCTGCTCGGGCGTGATCGGCCCGTCACCGTTGGCCTCCATAAAATAATCCAGCGTGGCTTCCTGGGCCAGTTCGCCCTCGATCGCCGAGCCAAACATAAACGCCCCGCCATTGCCGCCGGACAGTACATGAGCACCCACAGAGGCAATCGTAAAGGGCAGCATATCCATAATCGTGTTCAATGTCTTTTTGGGATCCGTGAAATATTCCCCAATCCCGTTAACTTCCAGGGGCGTCCACTCGGGGTGGTTCTCGATCACCTGCTGGGCGTAGTCGCTGCCGGAGCGGAAGATGCTCTGCATCGATTCCTCGATCCAGTTTTGGGCGTCCCCGACGGTGTCGCCGAAGAGCCGGTTCTCCATCCCGAATTTCTCGGCGGCCCCGATAGGGCTCCGTCGCAGCTGCTCGTACCAGGGTTTACTTATTTCGGTTTCTAATCCTCCCTTGAATCGTTCCCACCAGGTGCCCTCGGTGGTATCCGGTACCTGTTCCTGGCCGGCGGCTGCCGCCAGTCCACTCCGAGCGATCTCGAGGTGTCCGTGGGCCAGTCCGTGTGTCACCGTCTGGGTCCAGGTTTTGTCGCCCGTGGCCGCGGCCCTGGTTGCCGGAGCGGCCAGGTGCGCTCGACGCCGGCGGGTCTGACCCAGGCTCCAGGCATCTTCCTCGGGTGTCGCCGATCCGTTCTGCCGCCAGTAGTCCTCGCTGGTATCGTCCTGGTCCTGGTATTCGTTGATTAACTCCTGAGGACTGCGCAGCGGGGGGGATGAAACAGGCTCTCCGGTCCGTCCCAGCATGGCCATGCGGTCATCGGGCTGCACTTGCCTTTTTTCTTCTTTGACCGCCCGGGTGATCAACGCATAGGGATCGGGAGGGTTCTTCGTCAGCGTATTTTCAGTCAGACCCATGTCGAGTTTCCTTTCTCGGTTTACGTCGGGGTTGCGTTAGGCGGCGGCCCCACTCATCGCCATCCCGCCACCCATCCCTCCGCCTGCCCCGGCTCCGGCTCCGGCTCCGGCTCCAGCTGCTCCGGCACCGGCCCCGCCGCCGCCAAAACTTGCCCCGAACCCGCCTTTGGAACCTTGACTCAGGAGGTTTCGCCAGCCAGAATCATTCATCAAGATCTTCTTGATCTGATCCCAGCTCATACCCTTATATTTTTCTTTAGCCTTGAAGAGACTTTCCCTCTGATCGTCGGTGAGGCGGCTCTTATTTATCCAATCCGGCATCTTGGATTTACCGGACGATTCGGCATTTTGCACCCCTTTGCCGGTGCCCCTGTCCCCGACCAAATTTTTACTTGCATCGGACTGGGGCTGGCTGGAGGCTACAGTAACCGAGGGAACGCTGCCGCCGGTCCCGCCGCCGCCGCTTTGTTCATTGCCACTGCCTTTGGATCCTTTGTTGGGTGTTTTATTATCGCCCAGCTCGTTTGTGGGGGCTATGCCACCTCCTTCGCTACCTGGGCCGTTGCCAACCAATCCCCCCCGCATCATATCAGTCATCGAGTCGTAGTATTTATCATGACTGTTCTTGGGCGCTAAGACCTGGCCGGCGTATTTCGATTCCATATCGGTCATGCCACCGCGGTAGGGGGCGTTGGGGTTCATCGATTCGGTGAATCGTCCCCAGCTGCTGATGCCTTGCTGTCCGACCGCTCGCTCCCGCAGGATCGCGGCCATTTCGGCCTGTCGTCCCTCGGGCGTTTTTTGACCCAGCAGCCGCTCGATGCTCTCGTTCTCGGCCCGGGCCATTTTATGGGCTTCCACTTTATCGAGGCCCTGGTTGATGTTGTCACCCATGCCATCCATCGAGCTCAACAATGTTTTTAAATGTTCGGAGCTCGCGGTCCGGGTGGTGGTCGTAAATCCGGTCCCGCTGAGTCCTATTCCACCAATTCCCATGATTCAAATCCTTTCCTGGTTAGTTTACGCGGTTGCTCCGCCAGCGCCGCCGGCGACTGCCATCCCGGCCGCCGCGTACGGGTTGCCCGTCTTGGATCCCTCACTGAAGCCCTTCATCATCCCGGCGATCATCTCGCTGAACCGTGAGGGCTTTGCCTCAGTCATGTACCAGGGTCGCTGGTACCAGGGCTGATAGGACAACAGCTGCTGGGCGGCATCGGCCTTCATGGCGGTCGTCTGGTTTTCCTGGTTGAAGCTGGCCTGGTTCTGGGCCTGTTCCAGTTGCCGCGGCAGTCCGCCATATTGGCTGGACGCCGCCACGCGGGTGTATTCGTTGTCGCGAGCCCGTTCGGCCATCAACAACTGGCCCAGCAGCTGCAGCCGCTTGTTAGACATCCCCTCGCGGTACTGGCCCTCGGATTTAAGCGCCGTGGACGAACGGGTCATGCCGGCTTTTTGAGCGAAGCGACGAACGGCACCGGCCCCCTGTTCCTCTTCGGCCTGCAGCTCTTGCCGCATCCCCTGGTAATAGGGACTGGTGGCCGGATCGTATTGCGCATCGCCCGCCAGAATTTTTGCCAGAATGCCCTGTCCCTTGGATTCGTTGGCGCTCATCCCCGCAATCTTCAGTTCCGGAGCCTCATAGTCACTCTGCAGTCCCTGCAGGTAGAGCCGGTTCTGAGCGGCCCAGGGAGTTTCCATTAATTTGGCCTTGGGTCCCATGCGGACCCGGGCTTTCCGACTGCTAAAAAATTCTTCAAATCCCATGGTATATTCCTTTATGTTACGGAGTTGTGACGGTTACAATAATTCCATTCACAACTGTGACTAAGTCTCCGTTCTCAATTGAAAACGATCCACTGAAAACAGCCGTGCCGCCGGTGATCGCCTCTGCATTTACTTTTAACTTTCCCCCATCACTCCAGTCGATGATCGCCCGTTCCGTGGCGTCAATGCCTAAGATAACATCATACCCCGGGCGGCTCGATGCATTATCTGTCGGCGAAGCCGCGGTGAAGAGGCAACAGTCAAAGGATTGCAAGGTTGATCCGCTCAGATCGAAATCAGGGAAGCCGCCGCCCAGTCCCCCATTCACACTGCGGATCCCCAAACTATTTCCCACCACCGCCTCGGCGTGTCCAATGCAGGCGTACACTTCCGGGGTAGAGGTGGTATCACTACGAATCAACACTCCACACTGGTCGGCATCGTCGCTGACTGCCTGGGTAGTGGTGTACCAGGTGCTACTCCAAATCCGTTGTTGCCAATACCCCACCCCGTTGGCGTCTTTTCCAAACTCCACAGAGTACGTCACTCCATAGGATGCCGTGGACCCGACATATACATTCCCAGATCCATCCCCGGTCAGCAAACTGTTGCCAATCGTGGCGGTCCCGGCGGTCACGTCAATTGTGATTCCATCCAAGGTAAGGGAGCCCGCGTCAATGTCGGCGGCGTTCAGCGTACCGCGAATGTCGAAGGTTTCCAGCACCTGGTCCCACTTGCACCCATTGTTGTTCGCGTAGTCGCCAAGGGTGACGTCCCCCGCATGGTCACCGGTCACTAAAACCTCGAATACCTTGGCTGGGGTACCCGCGTTGTTCCAGCAGGCGATCCCGGTAGTCGCGTCCGGGAAGATCTCCACCCGGCCACCGCTGGCAGCACTGACGATCACGGATCCGGTCAGTTTAATCCCTGCCCCGTCGAATACAAATTTTACTCCGGATGAGTTCCCGATGGACAATTTTGGTAATTTAGGCGGTCCAGCTTTCATTCCAATCCAGTACCCGGTTCCGGTATCAAAGTCCGTCTGACCGCTGCGAATGTAAGAATCATAATTGCTGGCGGGATTCAAGGTGATCCCTTTTTGGCTCAACAACAAACCATCTTCTATCGTGTCTAAGGTGCCGTCCCAATCCGAATCATTGGTTAACGACGAAACCGAGATGGTGGTGGTGGATATCTCGGTTGCTGTAACCGAGTTCGCTTTCAATAATCCGGCGTGCATGACCGGAGCCTGCACGGCGGGCCATACATTCGTTCCGTCAAACCAGGCCATAACCCAGTCGCCGACCTGCGGGGTGTAGGTTGACTCCAAGTTGTACGCGGTGAACGCTAACCCGCTATTGCGGGCGGGGTTCCATACGATAATATCGGAAGTGCTGCCGGTGCTGTCGTTCGCCACGATGTACTCTGTGGCCCCGTACTTGATCGTGATCCCCGTCCAAACCGGCCCGCCGGAAACAGTAAAGGCTCCCGCGATCATCATGGGGAGCAGGAAGGTGTCGGTAGAGATGGCCGCAATCGCCGTGGTATTGGCGGCAACGGTCACCGATTCGAGTTCATGCGTATCGCCCCAGGCCTGGGCGTGGCTTTCCATGACTACCTCGATCAGGGCGTTGAGCCGCTCGGTCAGGCTCTGTACCTGGGCCTCGAGCACCGCATTGCGTTCTGCGCTCGTGGCGGAGGGCAGCAATTCGATCGGATCCATCGGTTCCGGCAGCAGCAGGGTTTTGGAGCCTTTCTGGGTCATGTCCGCCTCCCATCTTCGATGGTGAACCAGGGGATCAACCCCACAAACCGGAACTGGGTGGCCCCGGCGATTTTCAGCAGCAAGGTACGGCAGCGCCAATCGAGTCCAGTCAGACGGACCCGAACAAACTTCTCGCCCGCCGAACTAACCAGGCTCACCGTGCCGCCGGTCTGCCAGCTGCTCTCAAAGTCGCGTTTGTACGAGATCGTGAGCGAGCCGGTTTCCTCACGCCGGAACCAGAATTCGATTTCATGGATCCGTTTATAGTGGGCAATCGCCTGCCGCGGATCCAGGGACCGGGGATACGGATTCAGGTGTAGAGTGAATGAACCGGTATAGGCACTGGACCCGTCCAGGATCGAGCTGAACAACCGCCAGCCCTTCCCATCCGTATCCCCCGCGATCACCGGCCGATGGCCCGGCTGGACCTCCACCATGTTGATGGTGTCCCAGCTGATCTCATCAATCGAGTCGAAGGGGATGGTGTCAATGGTATACCCTGCCGTGGGCTTGTAACTGCCCAGGGCACTGTAGCCCTCATCCCCCGTGACCCAGATATAGCCGGAGCCATCTTTCGTCAACATCAAGGTTTTATTGTTGCTGGTCGCATCCGCCCCCGACGGGATCGACCAGACCACCGCCCGGTACCGCGGGATATAGAGACTGCGGATCAGATGCACATAGTCATCCGGGATCTCCCGGGCCAGCTCGGGGATGGCCTTCGAGACGATGGGAAACCCGTTGGTGGATCCAGCCACCTGGCGGAAGGTTTTGTCACTGGCATAGAAAAACAGGCCCCCATCCGCCCCGTTACAGATCGAGTCGGGAGAGTAGGTGCCTATGGTATTGGACATTTTGACAATATTAAAGACCAGGTCGGTAGCCGTCAGCCACATTCTCGAAAAGGTCCGCTCCTTGAAGATCATCAAGAAGTCGCCATATTTCCCGAACCCGGTGAGCACATGCGGATTGGGCAGGGTGGCGGTCCCGGAATCACCGTCCAGAAAATTTGTCTCCACCCCCAGGGCACACCAATCGATATCCTGGGGACAGCTGTTACCGCCCTTTTGCGTATAGCCCAGGATCAGGTAGTTTTCATGCTCCACGCAGAAACAGGCGTAGCCGATATAGATGGCGGCGGAGTACTCGGGGCCGTGGTCCGACTGGATTTGGTAGGTTTTCCCGGTGATGTTGTCCCCATCAAACGCCCCGGTCAGGGTGATCTCGGTATTTCCCACCACGGTATCTACCACATAGGGTGCCGTCTGACCGGTAATGAAGACCCGGTCGTCTTCGCTGACATTGGCACTCCAGAGGGTATCGGTCCCGGTCAGGGTCAGGCTCTCATCGTTAATCGCTACCGTGCCGACCGAATACTCATCGGTTTCCGCCAGGTTCTGAAAGAGAGAGTTCGTCCCGTTCCAGTAGAGGGGCCGGTCTGCCGGGGACCCCGTCAGCCAGCCGTTGTTGGTGGCGATGAGTTGGTCATTAAAGGTAACGGTCGACCAGGCGGTACAGGTTTCCCGGCAGGTATGTTTCAGATCCCACTCCTTCCCGACGGCATCCCAGTGATAGATGTGGTCGGCGGTGAACGCGCACAAATAACTGGTCAGGTCGTTTTTCTCCAGGAAATGATAGTGCAGGATCTCCAGCCCATCCGGCATGGCCTGTGCATCCAGGTCGCCATCCACAAATTCCTTGACCGGTTTTTTGGCCCGGTGGATCTCACCATTATCGACCAGGACGTTGGTGTTGTCGGTATGCATCGCCGCTTCGAGCAATAACTCCGGCGCATCCTGCCGCAACCCCAGCACCGGGGCGAAGATCGGAAAAGGCTGTTTGTCCCTGGGCATGGTCATCTCCTCTTATTAGGGGCGCACGCCCCAGGCGGTCCAGTAATAGGTCTTGCCGCCATCGTTGACCTGGGCTTTACCGGCGATGACCGTAAACTCGGTCCCGTCGATAGTCAGGTCCTCGTTCTCTCCGCCACCTGAGGGATTCCAATAGACGGCACCGGCATCGGTCACCAGCCCGATCACCTCGCCGGTCCCGCCGTTGGTGGTCTTGATGGTCAGGTACCGGATGGTGATCGCGGTATCGACCGTGATCGGGGTAGAGTTATCAACGGATCCGGAATAACTGCCCCAGCTCATCACCGGGGACGCGACATCATCGGTATCGGTGTTGTCAGCCGGAGTCTTAATACTCAGCCCCACACCCGCTTCGTTGGCGTCCATATCGATGGTCACATCATCGCAGAAAAACCCCTTCGTCAACGCCACATGTCCCTTGCATATCCCGTTCGGGTCGGTTTCATCGGCATCCCCGGCCTTTAACTGCAGCAACCCGGCAGCAGTGATCTCGATCGTACTGTCATCGACGATATTACAGTCTGCCAGGATGAAGTCTTTGGGCTCCAGTTTCAGACAAGTCACATCGGCGGTCGAGTCGAACGCGGTCAGCTGCTTGACATAGCTCCCCTCATCCAACCAGGTCAGCTCGCTGATTACCGAGGCATCATCCGCCGCGGCCTCTTTAATGTACAGGATCCCCTGGTTGGTGCTCGGGGTCGGCTGGGTTTCGGCCGCGGTGTACCGGTCGTCAAAGGTGATCTTCCGGTGATACCCTATGTTGGGATCGTCACAGTCCGAATCGGTGTCCTGTTGGAAGCAGTGGTCCACATTGAGCCGTTCCTGCAGGGCGTACTTGGTTCCGGTCCGGATCATCTCATCGAGCAGGGTGGGACTCTCCGATCCGGTCGGGTAGTCACACTGAAACTCATAGGTGAACCCGCACAACATCGCGACCAGAAGGGCCGCCGAAAAGCATAAAAACAGTTTCGCTTTCATCACAAAATCCTTTCATACATCATGGTATTTGGTTTGACGCGGTGGCGTGGGCCGATGCGTCCCGATCAATCGTTCGATGGCCTGTTCGTACAGGCCCTTGAAATCCGTGGCTCTGTCTGGCTGATCCTTACTCAGCAAGAAACGGTAGTAGGTCCCATGTGCGATCGCCGCGAAGAACTCATCGCCGTATTCGATCGTAGCGCTGCGGGCATGCCGCTTGGTGTAATCTGTCACCAGGGCATAGGCCACGTCCGGAGTCGGATCCAGGTACAGGCTCCCGTTGTACACCGCGTACCGTACCGGCCGATCGGTGTTCGCGGGATCACTGGAGGATTCGCCCGCTTTTTCCGTCATCAGGGCGGCGTACGTTACTTCCTCCAGCGGGAGGCAGCGGCTGGCATTGGTATCATCATCGATGAGCTGCAGCAACTCGATCCGCTTGAGCCCGGTCAGGGTACTCAGGGATACCGTTATGGTGTTGGCGGAAGTAGCCAGGCTGGTATCCTGGGCCTGCAGCAGATCCCCTTCGGGTCGATCGGACAGATCCACCAGGGTATCCTTCAGGGCGTGGACAAACTCCGTATCCGTATCGGAGATCGTCGCGCCGAAATAGTCGCTCATCCAGGCCGCAATTTCCACTGCTGTAATAGACATACTCTTGGCTCCTGTTCAATTGAACACGTTCTGGTTGCTTCGGTATCGAAGAATATAGTCATGAGACCCATTAGGTGTATCGACCGAGACCAAGCCCTCTACAGTCACCGTAGGAACGGTTTTGTCTGCTCCGTCATAACTGTAACTAAAAACGTCGGCAGTAAAAGCCAAAGGATTACGCAGAGCTAACTTTGTGCCAGTGCCTACCTTAATCGTATCTCCTGTGACTGTTCCTGCGACAGCACTTAGGGTTGCAGAGGTCAGTTGACTATATCCATAAGTGCAATCAATTTGTTCTGTACCCGTCCCTGCAAAGGTCAGCACTTCCGTTCGAGTTTGACCGCGACTGTCAGTGCCTATAAGAGTGAGTACTAAACCAGCTGTGATAGACGAATCAGAGTCAGTTAGTCTTACACAAATATTACGAGAGCAATCCGGCTGGTTACGTACTGTGAGTGCACCATTGACGGGTTCTACCGGCTCAACTAACTTATCCATAGACGAAGTAGGTGGGTTGGTAAAAACGTCCTCACAGGTGATGGCATCATTCACGCCCCCCATTGCTCCATCAAAGTAAGAATGAACACAACCAGTAATTATATTGTCTTTGAATGTGATCGTAGGTTGCAAACCGGTAAGTCCGTGCCTAAAACCATATTCAGTGTCTGTGAATATATTATCGGTTATAATTGAAGTCGTGCCGCTAAAGTATAAACCATAATAGGGATCAACGCCGGCGGAGACTCCTCTGGATATATTACCATTAAAAACAGTTAAAGTAGCTCCGCCTATGAAATAATTACCTTTTGAAGCGTCAGTAGTGTTGTTATTCCACGCAATACATCCTTCCACCACATTCGCGTAATTTACATTTCCTATTTTATTCATCGAGAGGCCAGTCATACCATTAGAACCAAACGAGCATTGTATTACCGAGGTTTCAAAGCACCCTCCCATGCGTAGTCCATCTTGCCCATTCCCTGCAAAATAACAGTTTTGCAAATAACACTCTTCTGAGGATAAGTACATACCATGTCCATCGCTCAACTCAAACAGAGAATCTGTTACTCGAAGGCCCCATACCCGATGACCAGCAACGTCATTAGACGCAGTGCCATCTGGATCAACCTCTGCTACCCCAAGCACCGCGGCACAGCCGGAGTGGTACATGCTGAACACTCGATCAATCTGGATGTCCATGATTCCCGCGGATGTGCCATACATGAATATTCCGTGACCGCCTTGGGCCCCAGTCTGATTATCCCGGTTGCCATTAAGGGTAAAATTACTGATCTCTATAAAGGATGCGGAGTGAGGCCCGTTATAAAAAATCATACCACCATTGGTCAAGGTAGTATTATCGGCCAGCTTAATTACCACTCCGCCGTTGTTGGAGTTTCCATTCCCTGTGCCGCGAAATTTAATATCTCGGTAAATTGTAATCCCATCAGATATCAAATAATTTCCCGGAAGCAAGATAACCACCCCACCAACTCCAGAAGCAACAGTCTTGTCAATCGCTGACTGAATTTCCACGTTATCCGCTGTTCCGTTGCAGCGATAATCCGCCACCACTTGCGCCCCGGCAGTCGAATCACTGGCCGCCACCGAAAGGATCGCTCCTGGTGTGGAGCCAAACAGATCGTTGCGGCCGCTGCCGAAAAAGTCATTATAATTACTGGCATGGGCACCTGTCCCCAGGAGCATCGCCACCATCAGCCATAGAAGGGTTATCCGTTTCATGTGTGGTCCTTTAAAAAGATCCGGCAGGGGCCGTAAGCGGATCCCCTACCGGATGTACAGAGTGTTTCGTTTTCGCTAATTCAAAATGATCCGCCAGCCAGGCCAGCGGTCGGTTCTGTTCGGGTCCGTCCCCGCGTTGGAACCGGGCTCCTAGTTCCGCCCGGGCCCGCAACATCGTTTTCTCACCCACCCCGTTCACCCTCTGTTTGCGGAACAGGTGCCCGCACAGCACATCCCGCGGTACCAGGGTCCGTCCGCCACTGAGCCAGATCTTCAGAGCCCATTCCGCTCCCAGGTTGCCGTACCGACCCAGGGATTCGTCACAGCCCTCCAGCTGGAGGTAGCGGCTCTTCTGGATCATCCACCCGCAACCGATCGAGGCACAGGTTTCGGCGATGTCCGGGTCATCCAGGGTAAAATCCCCTACCGCCAGGATCGCAAGATCCGGCAGCAACGTCACAAATCCGAACCCCTTTTCGGTCATCTCCAGCTGAGGAGTTGTCCGCAGCTCACGGATCCGGCACACGGCCATGTCCTGCTCTCGATCGCAGACCTCTTTTAGACGGGTGTCCCAGCCCGGGGTCATCAGGCAGTGCCCATCCAACTTGAACAGATACTTCCCGGTCGCGTCGGCCGCCATACGATTGAGCAGGGCCCGCATCCCATCCCCGGTATCATCACACTGCACCAACAGCTCGATGGGCCCCTCGGCGGTGTCGGTCAGGTTGTCCAGGGTTTGCTTCAGATGCGCCTCGAACAGGTCCGAGATCATTACGGTTACTAACTCACTCATTTAAAAATTCCTATCCAAATAGGAAGGTCTGTCTTTATTTGCATGGTCATCGCTGTTCCCAGCTAAGATACTTTCGACTTCCCTCCTTATTCTTTCCTGTAACAATTTTACATAAGGATTTCGTTTCTTCGTTTTTTGACAAGAGATTGCGCCAATTAAACAAGGGTGTTCGGAAAAGTCCACTATCTGCCTGTCCCTGGGAATCACATATCCTTTTTTTTCGGTTCTTGCCATTTTTAAAGCCAGCATATAATCACAATTTGCCATACTGTCTAAAAAATCTTCCTTTTGAAAATGAAGATATTCCGTATGAAACGCAACCGTTCCTGCCCCTAAAACGGGGAATTGAATTAATTCATCTTGCACCCATTGGCAATTCACTCGCTGCGTACAATCGAAGGTCCTTCCATGCAGTGATATTACGGCCTGGTTTGATAATTTATCCAACCAACCTGACATGAAATCCACATAATCATTGGGATAATGAATGTCATCATCACAAAGAAGATAAACAGCAGACTTGTATTGTTCAGCCCAGGTCAGACGTGATGTATCATGCAACATATTCATAGGATCAATTTCTGCTTTTACATTGGAATATTCATTGATCCAATCTGGCATATGCTGATACCCGCTAAAGCACACATGAAATATATCGACTTGGGGCGCTAAGGTCCTGACAACCTCTCTGGCGACGGGTTCTCTACCCAGCAATGTTGACATAGCCATAACGCGCATAAGTTCGTATCTCCAGAACCACAGGGGATCGGCAGAGGGGTATGGCCCCTCTGCCTGAAATCCCGCATGGTCAAAAAGGTTTAGTCGTCGCGGTCGGCGATGACCCGAATATAGTCACAAATCAAGGCTTCGGCGTTAGCGCCGCCGGCCTTGACACTCAAGGCCAGATGCATCTCGGCCAGCCCCGCAATGGTAATATCCACCACATCATAGGCCGTACCATTAACGTACGGGGTGATCTTGCCGGTGACTCCATCGTTGAAATCGTAGGCAAAGCCCAGCCGGTACCAGGTGGCACTGACGTAGGCGACCATGTCGGAGTTTTCGTCCTGGTCCGTCAGGTTGGAAGCGATGAACTCCCAGTACATGTTGGCGTCGCACTTGTAGAACCCGGCCCCATCGAAGCTGTCCGCCGGCCCGGCACCATCATCCTTCATAATATCCACCGTGATCAGGTCACTGATCCCGACAAACAGGTTGGCGGCGTTGGTAGCCGCTTCGGTGCATTTCACCCGGGCCTCAAAGAATAACTTTTTGTCCGTCTGGAACTTGAACCACTCGGCAATCGAGCCCATAGTAGAGGCATCGTTGTTGGTCGCATCCGAGGTGAGCGTGACATAGCCGTCCAGGTTGTCGCCGGTAGCCATGGTCCCGGAACCATCGTCTGCCAGGACGAACTCATTGGTCGCATCGACGGTATCCTGGAACTCACAGAAGTACTCTACCGGGGGCAGACCGCGACTCATCGAGTCACCGCCGGTATTAAACACGATGGTATTCACCGCCGGGGTCATTCCTATACACATTACGCGGGTTGTCTTACCAATGACATAGACATCGACAGAGTTCGCCGCAGACCAGAATTCCACCAATCCGTTCGTCAGCGCCTCAAAGACACTGGTGATGATCGGGTTGGTCAGCGCCGTCGCCGCCCCATCATCGTAGATGGTGGCGTCGGTATCGGTGCCCGCTGTTTTGACGATGACCTGCAGGTCGTCGGTGACTACCGCCCCGCGTTCGTCCAGCACTTGAAAATAATATTTCTTTAATCCGTTCGACATTGTATTTCTCCTTCAGGGAGGTTACTGGTTTTGTTTTCGTACTGGGCCAAAGTTTCCCGCCCCCGCAGGTACGGGGACGGGAGTTGGTTTCACAAAGCGGATTAGGAATCCAGGACCATCGCCGTATCGATCGGGATAACCCCGAAGTCCTCATCGTTGAACTCGGTTTTTTCAGCCGCCATGATGATATTCAGGGCGACACCGAAGATGTTGTCGTAATCATCCGTTTCCTCGACCCACTTGATGTTACGTCCAACCGCATGCACGGCCGCCTGGGCTCCGCAGAACAGGGCCCGGCCGACGGTGATCGCGCTGTAACAGGGGTCAGTGGATACGTCGAAGTACTCGCTCGCGGTCGCGCCACCGGCTCCGAGACGGGATTCGATCTTTTCCCATTCGTGGACAATCACACCATCCCAGACGCCTTCGGCCCCGGAGAAGAGCGGATTGTCCTCACCGCGGATATTGGCATCGGACTGCGCCGCGATCCAGGCTGCCTCACCCTTGAGGGCCTTCATCTGCAGCGGATGTACGAAGCACACATACCAGTTCTTGCCCTTGTAATGGATAGGCCGGATCTTGGGATACCCGCCCGCGGCACCCAGTTGGGCTTTGCGTTTCACCCAGGTGAGTACCTGGGTCCCAAACAGGTTGTTGGTGGCAGAATCGATCAACGCGTCGGTGGTAACCGACTCGACTACGCCGCCGGTCGTCTGTCCGCCCCGCCATATCCGGTTGGTACTGGGAGCGTTCCGGGCCAGGGTGGCCACGGCGTTAGGCAGTCCCGAGAGGGCCAGCAGGGTGTCCAGGTCCATGGTCTGAGCGAGCCAGTTACCCAGGGCAATCTTGGCATCCTCGCGGATGGACACCTCGGTCCGGAATTCGGTGATGTCATCGACACTCACCGCATGACGCCGCAGATGCACTTCCGGGCTAAAGGTGTAGTACGACAGAGCTTCCTCACTGTCTTTGAGGCGTTGGCTGTCTGCCTTCCCAGATCCAACCAAGGGGCTGAGGATCCGGATGTCCACCGACCCGCGTCGTTTGGCCTTGGGCTCGGTCTTCAAGGTAACAATCGACTGGGTACCATTGCTGATATCCACCCCCTTGCTGCCCTGTCCACCGGTACGGCTGTCCGTGTCACCCATTTGGCGACCGATAAATTTCGAGAAAAACATGTTGTCTTGCGCCCACAGCCAGGCTTTCTGCGCATAGGCAGAACGCACCAGTTTTGGGTGAGAGGCAGCGGTTATAGTTGTTTGTGCCATCAGTAGTCTCCAATCATAAAGTTAACCAGCTATCCCCCGCCGCGGATCTGGGACAACAGATGATCGATTTGGGCCGGATCGTCCAGCTGCATAATGGCAGCAGCCAGCCGATCCACCTGATAATCATTGAGATTGTCCGCAGGTGCCGGAGCGGTATTCGCCGGTAAGGTTTGAGTTCGCATCCCCGTGGGCGGCGGTGCCGCGCGTCCGACCACCGGGGCCGGATCTGGGGTGTTAGGGACGGCCGCCGCTTTCGCTTTGGCCAGGGTATACGCCATCTTGGCAGCGCCGGCGGGTGTACGCGCCGACATAATCTTCTGAAACGAAGCGGGATCCTGGCGGATCTCTCCGGCGACTTCGGCGGTCAGGACACCTTCATAGTCGTCGTACAGGTCATTGCCAGCCATGTCCGTGGCGACCAGGAAATCCTGGACCGCCTGGGTCTGTTCCTGCTGTTGCTGCTGGTTTTCGTAACGAAGCATCTCGATCTGATACTGCCCGTATTCCTCGGTCTGTTTCCGGGTCGGAATATCATCCGGAGCCAAGGCTTCCAACGGATTTACCGGGGGCCCAGATGGCTCGGCCGGGGCCGCCGGAGGGGCAGCGACAGGCGGAGTAGGCAAGGGCCGGTCCATAGCCGCTATCTTAGCCTTCAGGGCAGCGTTCTCCGCCTCCGCGGCCCGGAACTTGTCCCGATTCCGTTGTTTCGCGGCGTACAAGCCACGCTCCCGCTCATTGAACTGGGTCGGATCCAACTCATCGGTTGGATCGGCCGCCGGGTCAGGGGTGGTCGGGGTGGTCGGGGTGGTCGGGACCGGAACTGGCTCCTCTTCCGGGGCCAGTTTGGGCTCCGGGGTCGGGGTCGGGGACGGGGCCGGGGACGGTTTTGGGTCGGGTTTGGGGTCGGGGTCCGGAGGATTCTCCAGTGCCTCTAACGCGGCCTCAGGATCCAGATCGTCCAGGTCGGGGTCGGGGTCGGGGTCGGGCTTGTAGCCTTCCGGCGGCTCCGGATTGGCCAGGATGTCGCCCACCACCGTATCGATCGCTTGTTCGTCTTCGTTCACAGTACCCTCGGTTTCTTTAGGGTCAGCCATCACAAATCTCCATCACATCTTGACTGGCGCTTCTGCCCGCCAGGAGCCTACCGACGTTAATCCGGCGTCGGGCCGGGACCCGGCCAAACGTGACCGGGAACGATATTGTTCTACCCCGCAGGCAATAGCTGCTGGGCAGACGATTGATTCATTAAGCGCGGATCCCGCCGCTGGAGCGGGTTATCATCCTTGGGGCTGTTCCCTTTCGGGGATCCGGGAGATCCGCCTCCTCCTTCGCCAGGCATACCGCCCTCCAATTCCATCTGGGCCAGCATCGCGCGGCGTTCCTCGATCTTGGCGATCAACTGTTCACGGCGCGGATGGTCGCTCATCTCCAGGATGTCGATCGCATCGAGCTCCGCCCCCAGAGCCGGCATCTTCTCTGCCATACCCAGCAGGTTATTTAGCTGCTCGCGGCGTTGGGTAGGCTGACTGATATCCTCGGAGACCTTGAGCCCGTAGCGTCCCAGCCAGATCTCCTCGATCGCCTCGGGCCCCACCATCAGGTTGTTCTGGTCCACGATCTGGGAGATCTCTTGGGCGGAGTACACCTTGCGGCCGTTTTCATCGGGCCGCCGGATCCGCTCCACCAAATGCATATATTGTTGGTTTTGGGTAAAGTTGAAATGATCAAAGGGTCCCTCATTAGAGGTCAGCCCCTGTTCTCGCCTGGTCTTCAATGCTTCACCAGACTCCACGCCGGATCCTTCGGTTACGCCCCGGGTCGCGGTGTTGAGGTTGGTGATTTTCTCGAAATCATCCTCCGCCAGGAGAGCCGCTTTGAGGTGGCCATCCGACAAATGGGTCGGTTCGATCTTATCGGGAGCTTTGTGGCCGGCAGCATACTCGCCCATGAACCCAGCCCGACTGGAGTTGCGTTCGTAATTATCCAGCTGGTCGCCAACCAGGGTCCCTTTTTCATACTGCCAGCCGCTATTAGCAGACTGGTTCAAATGATGCAGCAGCTGCGAGCGGCGTTTGTTCAGTTCCTGTTGCGGATCCTTCAGATTGTCCAACAGTCCCATCGGGTAGCCATCCAGCCAGTAGGGACAGTAACGGAAGGCCGGGTATTCGCAGAGCCCGTTGAACGGGTCGCGTTTATAGCCCACCTCCAGCTCGTGGACCATGTCCGTATAATGCAGGGTGGGTACCTGCCGCTCGATGAGCACCAGAGGCTCCATCGATGCGGTCAGGGCCTTGGCGGCTTCCAGCTTATCGGTGGCATCCCAATACATATCCGTCTGCCGATTGAGCAGGAAGGTATGAGTCTTCCAGGTTTTGTACCAACACCGACGGAGCCGGTAGCGCCGGTTAGCCCCCCCGCGATGACGGTTTTCCCCGCCATGGCTGAAGGAGCTGGTCGAATAGTCATCCGTCTTGTTGGCGTTCTCGATCGCCCCCACCCGGACCTGGCCGCTGCGGGGCGTCAGTTCACCCAGGGATCCGCGGTAGTCATCGAGCTCGGCTTTCTTCTGCGGGTACAACAGCTTCAGTTGATCTATTTCGAGCCACCAGGATTGGAACAGAAATCGGTTGGGCGTCATAGGATCGTTGCGATTGATATCATAGCCGCGATACATCGGGTCTTCGTTGATATCGAAACAGCTCCAGCTGCTGAAGCGGATGTCTCCATCCAGGATATCGTAGCTGTGATCCAGGTCGATGACGGACCACCATTTGCCCCCGATACACCCCATGAAGAATACTTCACTGTTGACAAAATCCCCATTCGGCCGGCTCATGTCCACACTATGGCGGCCCAGCTCGGTCAAGATGGTCGCAGCTCCTACTGTCCCCCCGCGTCGGGGGAGAATCGACAGGGACTCCCGATAACGTCGCTGATATCCACTGATCAAATTAATGGTGGGCATGCACTTATTGAGCGTCAAGTGGGGACGGCCCTCTAGGTCCAACTGGACCAGGACGTCCTCATCCCATTGGTAGTCACCCCCAATGTAATATTGGAAGTTCTGCCGGAAGCGCACATTCTCCGCCTCGAGTCCGGCTTCGGACTCAATCCACCAGTCTTTGATCTCTTCGATCGTTTTTTTCTCGACCATCGGGAGTCACCGCCTTCGGGTTTAAATGTACCTGGTTACCTGCTCGCCCAAGACATTGAGCGTGACCGGCCGGCCGGGGGCCTGGATCTTCGGTTTCTTCCCGATATCCAGGCCGGGGTTCTTGGCCCGAGAGAGATCGATCCGGTTGGCATCGATGCGTTGCCGGAAATCCGTCAGCGTCTCATTGATCTCATCGATCTGGGACTGCAGGATCGCCATGGACAACTTGCGTTTGGCCGGTCGTTCCGGCGGGGGATCGGCTGCGTCAGACTCTGGGGGATCCGGATCCAGAGTCGTATCCTCGGGGACGCCACCCATGTCCGCGGCCAGCGCCTTCATCTTAGTCTCCAGATCTTGCTCTGTTTCGTTGAGTTCTGCATCGTTCGGCATCATACATCTCCTACATCAGGTTAAGCCGCCATAGAGGAGCGTCGTGCTCCCCGGCGTTTGGGGGTTTTCTCGCGCTTGGGAGGCGAGTCGAATAGATATTTCTGATAGGCATACCAGCCCATCACCGCGGTATCAGCCCGGTCGGGGCTGCTGTTGAGCTCTTCCTTGGTTTCTTCCTTGGGAGTGCAATAGATCCGCGGGCCGCGGAAATCGTATTTGGGGGTAGTCAGCTGCCCGTGGAACTTCATCAGGTCATCCAAGCTCATCCACTTGTTCCAGCTGCCGGCGATCTCGCCATCCTCCAGCATCCGCGCCGAGACGTCCCACATTTCCGCCCGCGTGTTCACATAGCGCTCCGGCTGAAACGCTTTGGCGGCAGAGTTGATGCCGATGACCCGGTATTTCCCGCCGGCCATCGCATTCAGGCTGTCTAGGATCGGGGCCCCCAACCCGCAGCTGTCGATCACGATCGCCTGGCTCTTGCGGGCCAGGGCCATGATGTGCAGGAAGTTGGTTAACTTGTTGGTGTCGCACTTGCCGAAGATCTGCTGCTCGACGATATCCGTATTGAGGAATCGATAGATAACGCATTCATCATCCCCAAACCGGGCCGGGTCACAGACCAGGAAATTCGCCGGTTTCGCGGCGGCCACAACTTTGTGCATCAGGGCCTTGTCCACCCAGTTACTGCGGATCAGTTGGTCAGCACCTTCGAACGCGCTCCAGTCGCCGTAGAGGTAGGCTTTGAGCAGCTCGGGCCGGTGGCGGAATGATTCCTGCAGGATCTTCAGGTACTCATCGCCCAGCCAGGGGTTATCGCCCGGGAGGGCCTGGACAAATCGATAGCCTTCCCGCGGTGCCTGGATGAAATCTCGTTTCAACCAGCAGGGACCGGGGTTGGCAGTATAAAGTCCTTTACTGGGGATCTTGATGCCATTGAGTATCAAGCGCCGGGTAGCCCGCAGAACGTCCACCTTGGACTCGGGGACCTCCTCAGCCTGGTCCAGCCCGATGACCGCATACTCGGCCGAGTTGAATTTATGGGTAGCGTTCTCGCTGTCGAGCCCGCCGTAATCGATTACGGCCCGATCGCAGATGACCAGCTTCTGGTCGGCTTTATTGTGTGTATATAGCTCCGGAGGAATGAATCGATGCCAGGTCTGCAGGGTGGTGTCCTTGAAATGCTTACCGACCAGCCTACCCATCCAACCCACCGGGGGCGGGGTAGTGGTGACCGGCAACTGGCACTTTCTCGCGATCTCGATCGCCATCCAGCACATCATGCGGCACAACCATACTGATTTGCCCCCGCCTTTGGCACCCCCATAGAGGATTTCCTGGATGGCGGGCTCTTGGACCGCCTGCCAGGCCAGGGTCTGGCGCGGGCTCATGTCCCAGCGGACCTTCCCCTCCTCAACCTTTGCCTGGACCGGGATGTCTCCTGCGGCACTTAGGCTGGTCTTTTGGATAGCAGCGGTGGCGGTAGTCATGAGGGGACTCCGTCAAAGGTGGGTAAATGATCCAGAGGAGCCGCGGGAAGGCTCTCTGACTCCTGGGTGGCAGCGATATCGCGCTGGTCCTCCTGTTTTCCATGGTGCATGTGGATCTCGATGATGGGCAATTCTTGACTGTTGATCGCTTCCCGGCGCTGCTGCCAGCGGGCTGGGTTACGGTTACAGAGCCAGAAGATGGCGGCGACGACGTTGGCGGGCTCGTGTTTACGGACCCGGCGGGTTTCGAAGAGGAGAGGGGGCGGGGTGATCGGGCCGTCGGGAGTGAGTTCGGGTTTTTCCTGGCGGAGCTCGTAGTGGGTTTCATCGTATTCGTAGCCCAGAGCCCGGTCTTTGAGAGCCTTCTCTACCGTACCGACGTCGAACTCATCCTTCCCCTGCCGCATCGCGGTGGCAAACTCAGGGTGCTTACCCTTCCAGAGGCCCAGGGTCGCCAGAGCACAGCCCAGGACGCGGGCCATCTCGACTTCCGCCGCTCCCAGGCGAGCCAACTCCAGGATCTGAGCGACAAAGCTCGCCTGGTATCGGGTCGGTTTACCGCGTTTCTTGGGCTCACGGCTGGGTTTAGGGCTATTTTTTCCAAAATCCTTGGTTACCATATAGATATTGTTTGCTGAATTTGGTGTAACACAAAACAAATATCCTGGCTATTTATATAATTATATAACATACAAGGCGCAAAAAAAGGGCGATAAAGGTCTATCAAACCCTATCGCCGCAACCCCACCTTTACTGCTTATTTAACTCAGCCCTACTAGCATGTTCCCCCAGAAAAGCCAGGGTGTAGGGCGTCAAAGAAGCGTTGGGGAGCCCGTACATGCCACACACCCCACGCAGCTCCCGGCCGCTGAACCGGTGGCTCTTCGCCCAATACGTGCGGACTATGCTGTACTCATCATGGTCGAGTTTGTACCCGCAGCTCCCTTGGCCTAGCCCATGGACCGTCTTGATACCCCACCCCAGGATCCGCAGGGCGGTTATGGCCATCTGTATCTTCGTGCGCGTCGCCTCATCATCCGCCCCCATCACCTCACATAGCCACTCTATGCTGGCGTTATCAGGGGAGAGCTGTACCAATACCTCAAAATTCGCACTGCCGTGCCCTTTCTTCATGACTCACGCTTCACTTCCTGATCCCGGGCCCACTCCACCCCCAGGGCATACGCGACCAGCATGCAACCATGTACCTTCTCTTTCTGGGTATGCTTCACGTCCCCCATCCTGACAATGGGCACCACTCGCTCAGCCAGATTCTCCATACTGATTACCTCTTCGTCCGTCACTTTGTGTACATCTACCAGCCAGTCCGTCATAGTAACCATCAAATGCTCTCCATCGGGTTATGGTGGTATCCTCGAGAGAGGTCCACCAGGTCTTATATATAGTAAAAGCCCAGCAGCAGCTGCATCAGTCGCCGCCAGAGCCATTTTGGCAAGTACCAGGGTTTCGGCTTGATGAACATCACCACGATCTCTTGCAGCAAGACATGGTACTCATCCCCATCCTGATACCCGATCCGCGTATTGTACCGCGTATTGTAGGTGAACTTCCCCATGTCCGTAAACCTCGGCCACACATCGACTTTCAGTTGCTCATCACTCATCGTCTGTCTCGCTTTCTAAATGCCTGTTATGTAAATGACAGCTTCTAACACCAAAAACAAAACCACAGTACCTGTATAAAATCCAACTATAAAACAACCTTCTTTACTCATCTTTCGCCTCGCTTTTTATGCCTCTGGCGTAAGGTTCAGTACAGATCCCAAATTTATTTATTTTACCCTTCGCCTCGCTTTTCTTTTTCCTGTTTGCATACCATTTTCCGAATGATACCCCGTACAGAAATCCTTTCATAAAGCCGTGGGGCGTAGTGAACGCGGACTCGCAATTTGCTATAATAGCACCTTCCGCCTCATCCAGAGCGTCCAACACTGGTTCTGTCATATTGGCATGGGAGGGCTTCCATTTTTCATTACTCATCAGGCACCTCCCCACATGAACCAGCCAGCGATCGCCAGGACCAGAAACACCAGGTCCCGGACCGCCAGCCCCCACAGTTTCGCCCGGTAGTGGATGATCAGCGTAGCGAGATTACTGACCATCCACAGCAGGAAACACTCCCGCACCCGGGCATTATTCAGAATCACACCTGTGATCGCTAATGCCGTTGTGAACCACTCCAGGACCTTGAACCATTGGGCCTTTTTCATTTCGCAAACAACCTCAAGCTTTCCGCGGTGGCAATCTGATGTCCCTGTTGTTCGTTGACCCTGGCTTCTATCTTTTTGAACGAACTTTTCCGGCTGCAGAGCTCGAGGGCACCAGCCACACTCAGGGCGGTATTGAGTCGTATCTTCTCTTCATCCGAGATCTCAGGGTCCATGGATGCCGCGTTCACTACCGTCTTAGTGGTGCGTCGGATCCGTTTCCGAAGCGACGCCATAGTCCCCAGCATCTTCCCGGAGTAGCTGCGGGAGAGCTGGAGCCCTTTGCTCCGCACCACCGCAAACATCACCTGGTATTCCTTTTCCACATCCGCGCGGGCTCCCACCATGATATACCAGTTTTCCCCCTGCAGCTTACGCCCCACAACGGCATCACATTCCGCGTAGCTGACAAAGGTGGCCTTCTCATCGATGAACTTCATCTTCAGGAAATCTCCCAGGATCTTGCGGTCCTCACACTTCTCAAAGCTCGGTCGGTTGGTTACTGTCTCCATCTTACGGCTCCTCCCATTTGCAAACCGGAACACCCTTGCCGTTGGCTTGAATCCCGAAGCGGCCCCAGGTGCCATTGTTACTGGGCCGGTAGAATCCCAGCCCGATAAATTTCCCCGCCTCACCCAGGGTCTTCAGGAATATGTCCTTAGTGATGATGTCGTCCAGGATGTAGAACGTCACCAGCCCGCGCCACTTGTGCAAGATCGGGAACATCTTCCACACCCTGACCTTCCCGCCTGGCTTGCCGTCCGCCGGGAGAAACAACCGGACACAATCCATATCCTCCAACCGGACCCCCAGGGAAAGATCCTCGGGGACCAGAACCCCGGACTTGAACTTTTGCGTCCAGGTTTTATTGTTCTTCCCCTTGATCTTCTCGCTCATATACCCGGCGGCCGCGGTCAGGCAGTTCTTGAAGAAGTTCGCCGGGATGATAACCGTCCCTTCGGGATCGGTATGGGCCTTCTGCCGCCAGGTCCGCACCGCATAGTCCGCGGGGGACTCCTTCTCCAGCTTGGGGGTATCGTGGTTCCTCCCAAAGCCTATCGTACTCACTGATTCCAACATTACTTGTGCCGTTTTCATAATCGTTCCTTTCAAAAAAAAGTCTTATCGTGTCTTATCTTGTCAAATCCAAACATATCCAATCATATTACAACTTAACCCATGCCATCCGATCTGGTCGAATCAAATTCATTTCGTGTTCCTCCGCAAGTCTCATCTTGTCTTATCACATCACATCGAATCATAGCTGATCACGTCGCGTCGTATTGATTCGTGTCCCTCCGCAAGTCTTATCGTGTCGTATCTGGTCGAATCTCATGGCAACCCATCTCATCTCATCTGATCACAGTTATTCGTGTCCCTCCGCAAGTCGTATCATGTCTTATCGGGTCAAAACACATCACAGGCTATCGTATCCCGTCGAAACTCATTGCGTCTTATCTTTATTCTTTTGTTCCTCCGCAAGTCTTATCGTGTCTTATCGTGTCTTATCAGATCCAATCTGATCTGAACCGATCCTATCCAATCGAAACATGTCACATCGCATCTTACTTTTGATTCATCTTCACCAGGAGCCTCTTTATGTCCGCGTTGTCTTCCTGGAGCTCTTCTATCTCCCGCCGGTGTTCCATCAGGGTTTTACCCATCTCATCGATCATACTCAATTCGGCATCCTTAAATAATTTCGGTTGCGTAGACACCGCTTTCAGCTTCGCCTCCTTCTTGGCTTTCTCACGCTCCTGGCGGAGGTACTCCAACCGCGACTGGATCCCCAGGACCACACAGAGTCGCTGCAGCTTGTCAAGAGAGATCCGCAGCCCATGCAGACGCCATAGATCGTCCCGCAGTGGCCCGTACCCGCGGAACTTGCAATGCAGCTTCTCCCGCTGCGTTTCGAGAAAGTTCTTGATAATTATGAAATCTTCAACGGTTGCGATTTGTGGTTTGTCGGTAGTCATATCATTCCTTTCCGATAATGTCCGCTTGTTTCTTACTATCAATGGTCAGGTAGTATTTCAGGGTGGTTTCAATCGAGCTGTGACCCGCTACGGCCTTCAGGTCCGCGATATCCATCCCCGCCTTACTCCAGCGAGTCAGGGCACTGCGCCTTAAGTCATGCAAGGTGAACCGCGCCTTCTGCTTGGGGCCCAGGGTCAATCCCGCCTGTTCACAGATCTTCCGGAAACCATCGGACGCCCGGGGGTGGGTGTCCAGTGTAGGCTTGAGGCTGGTGCTCTTTACGATGCGCCCCTTGCGGTACTGGCGTAAGTCCCAGGTACACAACATGTAACTCAGATGGTTCATGAGGGATCGACTGGCCACAATGGTCCGGTTGTGTCCGCTCTTAGTGGGGTGGTGCTTCTTATTGCGGATCACCAGCCGGGGCGGATCATCATCCAGGTACAGGTCCCGATTCTCCAGGGCCAGGATCTCTCCGATCCGCAGCCCGGAATGGTAGCCCAGGTGCAGGATCGTCAGCCAGTCCAGGTTAGGGGCGGCCTGGACCAGCCTGGCAAACTCGAGCGGGTTCACCGTCTCGTGGTAGGTGTCCACCTCATCCACAAACAGTGCCTGTGTGATCGGGTTCACTTCGGTGGTCCATCCCCGCCGGATGGCCCGGTTCCAGGCAGCCCGCAGCAGCCTCAGATCCGTATTGGCTGTGGCGGGGGCGTTACATATCAGCCGCTGCTGGATATACAACTCGCAGAGCCGGTAGTTCACATCATCCAGCCACACCGGCTCCATCCCGTTGGTGATATACCGATACACCAGATCATACTTCTCTACCGTCGAGGCCCGTCGGTGGGAGTCCAACCAGTCCAGATCCATCTCGACGAACTTCCGCCAGGTGATCCGATGCTTGCTGGTCCATTCGGATAGCTGGGCCCGTACCTGGGCCTGGGCCGCCTTCGCATCGCGCTTACGCCACTGCTGCCGGCTCCAACTGCGGCGTTTGCCGGTCAACGGGTCGAACCAACGGATCCGCCAGATGGCCCGACGCGCATCATACATCTTCCCCTTGAGGCGGGGGAGCAGCCCACACTTCTCTAGCCACACCCCTCCGTTCCGCACATTGCGGGGCGAGGGGATCTCTTTCGGTTTCCGCGGAGCAAGCTTCATAGTCCTATCTCCTTACACATCAATCACTTACTGCTGTTTTTTTCTAAAAACTACTCAAAAATAATGTTCGCGCATCCGGTGGCACTGCTTAATCGCCCTATATTTAGCCAAACCCTTGTCAGATAACAGTTCCACAGTAATTACTAGTTCGTTCGGGTTCTGGGATTTTACGAGTGGTTAACTACCGAACTCCCAGTGACTTAAGTATCTCTTGGGCGAACTGGGAAACGTACCCCTCCAAATCGCCTAGTTTTTTGTCGGGGGCGTCCCATACCGCATCCCACCAGAGGCCATCCGGCAGAGTCCCTAGCTGATACCCCGCGGCGAGGGTCGTAATCCCGTCCAGTGCCTCATCATCCTCATCGAGTGTGAGGCAGTATTCGGTCCGATCCACCTGGATACATTGACCTCCACCGTCATGGATCGCCCGCATCTCCTCGGGGTACCGCAGGTCAGGGATGAGGAGGACCTCGAAGGGGTTGTTTTCCATCTGCCGGGGCAGCCACCTCTGCAGCAGCGACCATACCCATACTTTGGGCCCAAACACCTCCCGCATCGCCGCTCCCGTCTCACTCCAGATCTCCCGCGGTGTCTTGTGTACCTCACCGCCCAGCGTCAGGAGCCGCAGGCCGGGGTGGACCTCGTAGAAGGCTTCGGGTTTAAGGCCCTGGGTCCCACCCAGTTCCTCGGCCAGCTGCTTGATCGCCGTAGCAAATCCCCGGACCTGGACCAGGACCCCGGCATCCATCAGCTGCCCCGCCAGTTTTTCCGCACACCAGGATTTCCCCTGACGTTTCCGATGTCCCAATCCAATAATCGTTACTTCTCTATTTGACATAGGTTGTCTCCTTCTTTGCAGGGTCGAGTGTTTAACTAATTGCCTGTCAACGACTTAAGGGTCGCGTCGGCGAACTTGGAAACGAACCCAGCCAAAACGTCTAGTTTTCCATCCGGTGCGGTCCACACCTCATCCCACCAGAGGCCATCCGCCATGGTACCTACCGTGAACGCCTGGTCCACGTTCGACAGCGGCTCATCGGCGATATCGGTTTGGGCGTCGAAAGGGGAGTCAACGGTCGGGGTCCGGACCACTTTAATGCAGGTCCCCCCGGCATCGTGGATTGCGGACATCTCCTCGGGAAGCCGCAGGTCCGGGATAATAAAAATCCCTTGATTCCTCGGCCCGATAGTGATATCCATCATGTATTCAATCCAGATAGCCGGATAGATCTCACGCATGGCCCTGCCGACTCCGTTCCAAATCTCCCGCGGACTCATCTCGAATTGAGGGATAATTTGCTCTTTCCATTCCGGATGCTCTTCGTACGCATAATCAAATAGCAAGGCATCCCCATCTGAGTGATACGGGCTGCCTTGTTCTGTGTGGTTGTAGCGGCGAAACATCGACCAGCAGATCCGCTTGATCGGTTCAGCAAAAGAATGAATATAGACCTCTTCCCTATTCCTAGTCAGGACATCCCGCAACTTTTCCGCACACCAGGTCTTCCCCTGACATTTCCGATGTCCCAATCCAATAATCGTTACTTCTCTATTCGACATAGGTTATCTCCATCTATAATCCCTGCTTGTTTCAGTTGGGTTTTTAGTTTCTGGGCCCGGAAAAAGTTGATCCCCAGCTCACGCTGCAGCAGCAGGTAACTGCACCGGTTGGTAGCCTGGACAATCCGCACCGCGTCGGCAAACAATTCATCCCTCTCCATAATTCACCGCCTTCTCCAGCTCTACGTCGAAGATCTCCAGCTCGCCCGTGACCTTCCGCTCCCAGCGGCGGAAGGGACAGTCTTTCAGGTGTTCCTGGGCGTTGCTGATCGGGGCCCCGCAAAACACACAGGAAATGAGCCCGGTATCTAGGTGAAAATAGTTCAGCTTCTGGAACAGCTTGCGAGCCTGTTCCAACAGGAGCCGCTGGTCCTGCCCCTCTTTCTCTAACTCCACATAGGTCAGTTTTTTCTTCGCCATCGATCGCCACTACCTTTCCGAACTGAGTGTAGTCATGATGCAACTGGTCGCTGCATTTATTGCTCTTCACACTCCAGTAATCGCTCATAGATCCGCCGCCATCGTTCCGGGCCGAGCAGCACCCCTCGGAACGGGGCGGGCTCATTGGGCTCCAGGATGGCTACCTGGCTGCCGGTGGGCACCGGTCGGGGGGGTCGGGGTCGGGGGTTACAGCCCGAGATCGTCGAGATCATCAGCAACAGCATCACTATCACCCTCATTGACCGCATCGGAATTCTCCTGGAGTTGTTTTCGTTTCTGTTTCGATCGCCGCCGCGGCCCGGAAGCTACCCAGTAGGCAACCACCGGACCCACCGCGACGAACACTGCAATAATTACTTGAAGCCAAAGCTCCATTATTCCCCCTCACCCTCGAGCGGAGGAGGGGGGGTGTCTTTCGCATCGCTCTTATCATCACCATCATCGTTGTCTTCGATCCCGAACGGTTCCCGGAATATGTGGGTAATGATCGGCAGCACCAGGATATCATCGATTTTGGTCGCGGAATCCGCGACCTTTTTCTCGACCTTATCCAGCAAACCGTCGGCGACCTTCCGCACCATCACAGGGCTGAGCAGTTCCACCAGGGTGGATACCACCAACCCTAAAACCTGAACCAATACTTGCATCCACTTCATCGTACACTTCCTTTCTGTCCCGCGTTAGGGACAAGTTAAATTACCGTCTTCTCACGTCTCACGTCTCACGTCTCACGTCTCACTTTCGTCTTCCACCACGGCCCCGGTTTCCTGGTCGATCGGCCGCCCATCGCTGGTGGTCAGGATCCCCTGGTTGGGCGGCACCTCGCTCGAGCCAGAGTTCCGCACAAACAAAGCAAGCTTCCCGTTTTCATCTCTAGCCCCAATCGCTGTGCTAGTCAGAGGCGGCGGGGCGGGAAGGCTTTTAACAACCTCGCAGGTCATATCGACCATTAAGTCGGTGGCATTATTCACCGTAAACGCCATCTTCAAGTTGACCCGGGCGACTTTTTTATTGGCTTTGTCCCCATGCAGGTGGGTGTACTCCAGCAAGAATCGATGGGTCGACTCGATCATGCTGTCCAGTAACTCTTGCACCTGTCCTTCATTGACCTGGCCGAGTGTTTTTAAGATTGTAAATGTTTTAGCCATAACTGTCCCTTTCTCTATTTTGCGTGGCAAGCACTCAGGTACTGCTTCCGCCACTTGGTAATAAACGAATCATCGGTTAACCGCTCCATAAAGGCTGCTTCGTGCAACCGACCGGCCAACCCTCCTAATTCATTGGCCATCAGGTGACCGGCCGTAATCGTGTTCGCCTGGATCATCGAGCCATCGAGCACCCAGGGGGCTCACCCGGGCAGGGTCCGCCATTCGCTATGCTCCACGGAGCCAAATATTGCTATTCCGGCGATCTGTTCCCGGATAGTCTGCATCATTTCCTCGAACGCATTCACCTCCGCCTCTTCCAGATCGGCGCTGGTCAACTTCGCTACGATCTCATTGTTGTTCGGGTCCACCCGCAGGGTCAGATCAAAGGTAAAGTCCTGCGGTTCGGTCCCCAGGTACAGTGGGGCCTTGACGGTGATCGAGTTGGGCAGTTCGACCAACTCCTTGTTGTTCACCCCCTTGATCGTCGTCTCCACCATCACCCCGTTGAGGCAGTGATGGTTTTTGGCCGTGACCGTCCCGGATTCCGTCGTGATCTTCGAGGTGCCCCGCAGCTGCGAGAAATCCGCCAGCAGGGTCATCGGATCCGGGTCGGTGATCTCGCGGCGGTGCTCCAGCAAGAACTGGGCCAACACCTTGATCTCTACCTGATGTTCCTTGAGGCCGTACCATGCCAGAAACAACGGATGGATCCGCGGGATCAGGTCGAGGACCTCGAAGCCATCGATCGCGCTCTCATCCAGGACCACTTCCATCTTCCGGGCCCGCACATCCGCCAGCACCACCGTGTTGTTCCCGCCGTACTTGCCCAGGTACTCTCCCAGCCCCGCGGCCTCGTGGAAGGTATGGGCCCGTTTGGGGCTCCGGGCCAGGGCGGCTTCCCTCGGCGGCTCGGGCTGCAGCTGCCGGTTCTGCATCGCGATCGTGGTCAGTTTCTCGCCGTCATCGTTCACCTCTTTAGCCACCGAGAGGAGGTTTTCAGTCCCTAGTTTCACCTCGCGAACAAAGTCCTTGATTACGTTATGTCCTTCGCTCATAGCACACGATTCCTTTCGTATTTACAGGCGTCTGATTTGACTGTTCAACTCGACCAGGTACGCCGTAATCTGATCGATCATGTCGTTATGAAGTCGTATTCGATCCGCCGGAGAGTTAGCACAGGGGACATCCTCCTCTGGCGGCAGCGGGCACCCGGATAAGTTGATCAAAGCCTGGGTGGATTCATTGAAGAGGGTGTCCAGCTTCGAGCGCTGAGTCTCCAGGAGAGTAACCGGATCCGCCGTGTGGGGGATGCCGCCGTCGCAGCAGCCTATGCCAGCCGCCTGACTCGGCACGTTCATACTGGCAATAGGGCGGGGTTGTTGCGCCATCTCAGCCCTGGACTTCAAGGGCAACTGGCTCAGCTTATCTATCATGTCCCGGCAACCTTCCCTCTTTCTGGCTCGGGGTGTGTAGTTCATCCATCACTTCTTTCCATTCCTGCCCTTACGTGGGCTTAGTTGGTTCTTTTTCTGCAGAAACCAGGGTTTCTTGGGGGTTAATTCCTTCACTAAATCCGTCGGATGAGCTACTTCGTCCACCCAGCCGATCCCGTTGCAGATTACACAGGGGAGGGTCGGATCCAGGCAGCTGGTCCTCCGCGGGGCTCCGTACGGGTAGCGGGTCCAGCACACCGGGCACCCGATCCGTTTCAGTTTCCGGGCCGCCGGTAACAGCCCCGACCCCGCTTTCTTGGAGCTGGTTCCGAATCCGCCGGGCCCACTCGCGTTGGTCGTGCTCATTCAAGGATCCCTTCTCAGCGTCACGCCGCTGTTGTCTGTCTCTTTCGGACTTCTCGGCCCGAACCGCGACCATCGCCCGGGTTGGTAATCCGTCGAGGTGCTTCTGGATCCCCGACGGATGATCCGCCCAGGCGGTAGCCTCTGAGGTCAGGACCTCCCGGATCTGCTCGGCGGTCCAGGTGGTCAACCATTCCTCGACGGCCTCCATCACCGTGGCGACCGGGAGCCGGGTCCGCTCTTTTTTCCGGTCATAAAACAATTTCACCAGCCGCTCATTGGTAGTAGTATTCTGTAGTAAAGATCTGTAGTCCTTCCTTATAGAGGGTAAGGGCGCAATTTTTGCTCCCTTTCCGCGCAATTTTTGCTCCCTTTCCGCGCAATTTTTGCTCCCTTTATCGTCCGAAAGGGCGCAATTTTTGCTCCCTTTTTTCGCCGCCGACGCCGTGGGAGTATTGACCAGATATAAGCCGATATTTCCTCGGCCGCGTCCGTGTTCGGTCGGAACTGTGACCACGGTCCGGGTGTCAGTCAACTCTGCCAGGGCGCTGGTAACCGAGCGTTCGGAGAGTCCACACTTGGCCGCGATCGTGGCCCGTTTGCGCCGGACGAGTTGGGTCTTTTTATCCATCCCGCTAAGCAGGTGGCAGATCACCTTCCAGGCCGCCCCGCTCAGACGTGCGAGCAGCGGATCATCCCCCCAGCACCAGCAGCCCGGCAGGGGCACGAACGTGGGATCCCCGCGCCGGGTCACCCAGCCGTCGGGCAGCTCGATCACCGGGACCGTGATTGTTACATGCCGCCCATCGTCGAAATCTACCGTCACCTGACGATCACTCATCGCGGAGGTCCTCCGGATCCCAGCGGATCACCTGCCCCTCGAAAGGGTATCCCTGGTGTTGTTCGAACCAATAGTGCATGGCGCCCAGGTCGGGAAATCCGTCTCGCTGAAAGATCTCTTTCAACTCCGCCGCGATGGGGATCTCCCACTCCGTATCATCTTGCGGCTTAGTTGCTGTCAGGATGCGATGGTTGACTTCTGTTAGTCGGATATCTATGGTTTCCGTGCAGGTGGCCTCACCCAGTTTCCGGCAGCTTTTGGTCCGCATCCCGGTGAACGGGTAGAGGAAATCGTAGCGGTAGATGGGCCGTTTCCGTCGCCGCCGGATCGTCTGGCTCTTGGTGCCGTTCAGGATCGCGTCGACAAATTGTGGCTTGAAATTCAAGCTAGGCATGCTTACGCCCCACTTTCGTCAGCATCATCATGGCCAGGTCGAGCAGGTGGTCGGCCAGCTGGCTTTTAGGGCGAACCCTGATCTTCGGTTTGGGGGCCTGGGTCCCCGCCCGTTTCCAGCCGCGGGCCCGTTGACTCCCGAGCCGCCGCCGATCTTGACTGTTCAGCATCTTGCGGGCAATCCGGCCGGGTACCTGGACTTCCTCGGCTCCCTGGCGTAGTTTGCGGCCCGCGGGTGATTTGCGCCGCCAGCGACGCCAGTAGGCTTTGCGTGGATTCATAGGGTCCCCTTTCTAGGTAGTGAAAAAACCAACCGGGAGAGAGAAAACAGTAAAAACCCGGTTGGCTTGGCGAAGAAAAGAACAGTTAACATATACGTCCTCCGTGACATCTGTAACAACCTCCGTGTCTCCCTGTCCTCCTTCAAGACACACTCACAAACACTGGCCCCGGCAGGACTCGAACCTGCAACCGAGCGTCGGGAGTCAAGGATGGACCCTTGCCCGTCGCCCGCGTTTACCCATTACGCCACGGAGCCGTGCCCGTCTCTCCGGGCTGTCAAGCCTAGTTACAGGAAAATTTGCAGACCCGCCGGTGTCAGCAGAGTGCGACCCGAGCCAGCGCCGACAGGTTCTGTATATGGCACTCAGCATCCTGCCAAGTGCGCACAGGTCATCGAGGATTCCGTAGAGGACCGACTCATCGGCGTGGAGAACTGTCTGTGTCGGTCCCACGACGCACGGCAGGATCACATCACCGACGAGGAGAGCGCGAAGCTCTGCTGGGGTCAGGTCTACGGTTTTGGAAAGGTGTGTCGATTGGTTTACAGGCGGGTTCCCAGACAGCGTCATGCGTGTACCTCCGTACCAAATAAATTCCTTGACATCTCCGAATCATTGCCATACAATGATCCACTGGCGTTGGAATTTTTCCCTTGAAACAACGCCCTTTTGCGGAGCGTGGCGCAGTTTGGCTAGCGCGCTTGACTGGGGGTCAATTCCATATCGCCTTTATTACTATAATCGTCGTCACCATTGACGTCAATCCATAAATAAAAATATTTTTTTATGGAGCACCATGTCTTTTCATTGCATTGTGTTTGGTTGTAAGTATAATGGTAGTCATGTTTTATGGGAATGAGATATGGGGAAGAGTGCGAGCCATTATGCGATCAAGGAGGATCTGGGGAAAATAATTTTAGCTTGGCAACAGGAAAATAACCTGCAGTGCGTGGCCAATCATGCCGTCGCTAAAAATACTTATCTCCGCAAATATCTAGTGGCCCAAGGTGTCACCGGTTTTATTGATATTACTGCCCCTTCTATCCAGGCGTTCAAATTATCATGCGGTTTTAAAAAAAATACTGGGCGGACCATACGAGCCAAGCTGGCGGCCATCAGTAATTTTTGCGAGTACGCCATCGACCAGGGTTGCATGAGCTGCAACCCCTGCCAACATATTAAGCGGCCTCGCCTGCAGGAAGGGGTCGTCGTTTACTATTATGAACAGGAAGTCCGACTGATCCTGAAAGCGGGACAGGAACAGAATATCTATCTGCCGGTATTCATGGCTCTCAAAACGGGCCTGCGGGCCGGAGAACTTCGGCGGCTGCAATGGGAACAGATTGACTTGCATCGCCGGGTGATCACGGTTATAAATACTAAGTCGAAAAAAATTCGCTATGTGCCGATCGCCGCGGATATGCTGGCGGTGCTGGTGTCCCGCGTAGGGACGGGACCGGTATTTCCGAACCGCTCGGGGCAATGCTGGGGACGATCCACATGGGACAATTGGATCAAAAAACTAGCGGCCGCTTTGCCTCTGATTTTTATTAAGCCCCGGCCCAACGGCGGACCCGGGAACGGCTGGCACGGGTTCCGATCCACCTGGATCACCAACTGCGTCAACGCCGGCATCCCGGTGCATAAGGTCGCCAAGTGGGCTGGACATTCAAATATAGCAGTCACCCAGCGGTATCTGTTTGCCGCATCGGGCTACGATGATGACATCGAAAAATTATGAAGGGAGTTATGATGGAAGTAGTACTGAAAGTTCTTGGTGGATTACTAATGGTGGCCATCCCGGCGGCCGTCTGTGGAGCGATTGTAGTTTTGGGGGGCCGCGGTTTATTATGGTTGTTATCTAAGTTTAAGAAGTAGCTGGTTGGTGACGATAGCGGAGGAGGATGATACCGGAAGACCGTTTCGAGTAAGTGCTTGATCGCTTCCTGATTGGTTTTAATATTGAGCATGTTTTCCTCGATGCGGGATCCCTGCTGCTCCAGCACCTGCGTATGGCAGCTCAACCGGTAGTTGACATGATACGCGCCCAGGCTGATCAGCATCAGGGACATCGTACCCATAATCGACCACAGCAGGGTCGCGTTGATTTCGATTTTTCCGGTACTGTTTGTCGTCATGGCGTCGCCCTTTCCGGGGTTCGGCGGCGGGCTCCCTTGGGGATCCGCTGCTGTTCGCGTCGTTGCGGGGATTTTATGTTCTGGCGGATCCGGTACTGCATCCGATTCATTACATCGAGCATGGTCATCCCGGTACGACCCGGGTGGTCGGTATTCCATTGGCGGACCAGGGCTCCGACCTGATTCCGTTTGCCAGAGTTCATCAGAGCTTCCGCCTCGGCCAGGGTTTCCTTCCAGGTGCGGCTGGCAGCGCTATCCTCGTAATACGACAGCGATTTGAGCTTGATCCGTTCGAGCCGTTCGGCGAGCTCATCATCTACCAGCGGGTGAGCGATGACCGCGTCTACCTGCAGGTTGAACTTGTGGATCTCGGCTGGGGTAATCTCCAGGTTGCGGATTGTCTTAGATTTCTCCTCCCGCTGGGCACTGAGATCGTAGGCGTGCCGCCAGAGTTCGGAGACTTTTTTATCTTGCTCACTGATGGTGCCGCGGACGCCGATGATGGCCCCTGCTGCCGAGATCAGCTTGCTGTTGGTCTGGCGGAACAGGTGCCGCCCACTGCTGAACGGGATCGGCTCGACCCGCTCCCAGATGTGTCCGGCAAACTTGGCGGCCTTGATCGAGGCGGGTTCGGTTTGGTAGAAGACCTCATCGCCCTTCCAGTTCACCAGGACCTCTCGCATGGCTACTGTGACAACGTCCTTGGCGATTCCCAAAACCGACGATTTCATGCCTCCCATTGTCTTGATAAAGTTTTGGACCGCGGTCTGAGATGCTTCCTGCGGATCCCCACCGAGGGTAGCTTGCCACAAGGGCTTGACCAGCTGCTCGTAATAATCCTTGTCGGAGGTCATAATATCGATGTACAGGGGACGGTCATACCGGTCGGTCATGCCCGGGACCTTGATCTTGAACTGGTCCCGCAGCTCATCCTCATCCTCGGGCACCTCGGGGGGTTCTCCGGTCAGAATCATGTTAGCGATCGAGGCGGTCAGCCAGGTGAAGAATAGGTATTGCGGGACATTCAACGCACTCCGCCAGGCTCGGCCGCGAGGCCCGCCCTCTTTATCGTAGGCGACGCCCAAGGCTTTGTACATGGTTCGGTAATTGCCTTCGCGGAAGCCAGGAGCCAGGAAGAAAAACCGCATGGCACTGATCGTGGTGCCGGAGCGGCCGAACAGGACCTTCTCGTTCATCTCGCCGTAGAAGTTCTGTCCCTCTTTAATCATCTTGATCTTGGCCCGGGCGTCTGGCTCTGTTCCCTCTTTTCTGAGGTAGCTATCGACCTGTTGGCGGTATTTGATGTATTTGATGTAGGGGATGTAATTATCGAACACGAAATTGCTGAGGGCCTTATACCCCTTGATGCTGATGTCCAGCCCTTTTAGAGGGAACTTCCAGGCCCACTTGTCATCGTTGTGTTTCAGCAGCCGGTTGATCCCCTGGTGGATGTCGTCCTCGAGGCTGCCGGTATGGCTGCCACCCAGTCCGAGATACTCCTGGTATTCGCCGGTAGCAAATATAGGGTCATCTTTCTTGAACTTCCCTTTGAGCTTCCAGCGGGTGGGGACCAGGAACCCCCCGAGCCCGGTGTCGACCATAGCCTGGGCCATGATGGTCCGCAAGTGGAAAAACGGTACCAGGAACTTAATAGCGTTCATCATGTGCACCGCCTGACGGAACTGCTTCCAGCCCCGCTGGCTGGTCTTGTTGACCGCAATCATATTGCTGACATGGCGGGCGACGTCCGGATGAAAGAGCAGCCCGTTGAGCTGCGGATCCGGGATCATCTTCCACTCGGCCAGCTGCTCATCCGAGGCATTCAGCCGCTCGATGACGGCCACCCCGTGACTCGATTCCAGCAGCTCTTTCTTCAGCTTCCGGATCGAGGCCAGCCGGAGGATCCCCAGCATCTCCCGCCGTGCATTGTCCACCGGGTTAATGTCCTTCAGTTCCAATCCCAGGGCCACCCCATCGGCGACCGAGGGCAAAATTTTGTGCTTGAGAAACGTGGTCGTGGTCTTGTAGTGCTCCAGGGCGTTGACCGCTTTGTGGGTTTTCTTCCAGGCCCCATAGAAGTAATCTTCGTAATAAGTGGCATCCATATCCATGGACAATAAGAGCTTGTAATTGTAGTCGTAGATCTGCCGCATCGCAAACACATAGTCGCTCAGTTCTTTGTCGTCCCCAATACGACCCAGGGCATCCCGCTGCAGCTGCTTGCCTTCTTCAGAGTAGGGCTTGCCCAACGCCATCATAATGTCCTCTTGCTGCTGGGGTTTCAGGTGAGCCATTTTGTCCCGCAGTTGACCGATCGTCATATCGCCCAGGGTGGCCACTTTCTCCAGGGTCCACCGTAATCCCTCTTTTTCGGGTAACGCGGCGAACTCGATGATCTGGGTGTGGACATTCTTATCCAGCTGCTCGGTCAACTTGGCTGGCTCCACCGCGGCGAGAAAGGCGGTCTGCACTTTCTTGAGCGTACGACCCAGCCAGTTGGTTTGTTGGCGGGCGGTACGCCGGGCCGCAGCGGCGGCAAACAACCGATCGAGCTCGGCATCCTTCGCCGGGGCCTCCTCATTAAATCCGGTCGACTGACTCTGATCCTGTTTCCATGTCCAGTATTCCTCCGGCGTCTCGAATTTCCGCGGCCGGGCGTTCTCCAGCTCCTCGACCTGTTTGCCCCGCACCTGGCGATCGCGACGCTCCAGCTCGGTAGCGATCTCGCCCAACCGGGTCTGGACCTCGGTGAGTTTCTTGGGGCCTAGCCCTCCGCGCCGCTGCATCCGGTCCAGCTTGGCGAATTCATCGTTCAGCTTCGCCGCGGCGGTCTGGGCGTCCTTGCCGCCGTCCGCCTCTTGTCCACTCACCTGGTATTTCGGAAGTCCTTTCTGTAACGCCGTCCGCAACTCCTCGGTGATCTTAATCGCGTGGGTATGGGGGCTTTCCCCCCGGCCCGTGTGACTGGCACCGGCATAGGTGCTGACATCGATCTCGATCGATTCGGTTTTGAGCCCGTGTTTTTTCACCAGCTTATTGGCGATGTGAGGGATCATTTCATCGTAGAACGTCTTCATCCCCTGGCCGCCTACCTGCAGATCGTCCCCAGTAAATTCGTAGACCCCGGCCCGGGCCTTCTTGGCGATCTCGACGCCGACATACTCCCCCAGTTCCGCATCCGGGATGATCTTGTCGATACGTTGCACATCGTTCTTGTACGCCTTCATCAGCCAGGATCTTCCTTCTTGCCCGTGTCGCGAGTCGAGCTTGATCATGTCCACCTGGTCCCCCAGGTCGTAGCGTTCGGTCTGCTGGGCCCCCGTGGTCCAGGCCAGGTAATCGTAGTTTTCCTGGGCCGCCATCAGCAACATCCTTTTGAACGTCAGATCCGGCCAGTTCTTTTTGAAGGGGGCATCCGGGGCCAGCTGCCCGGTGTCTTCCTCCAAACCAACCAGGTTTCTTCGCAGCCACCGGGCCCGGTCCCCTGTCTCGTAGAGTTGGGCGTGGAGGGGTTGAAATTCAGCTAATTGTTCGCTCGTGTGTTCTGTCTTCAGCCCTGGATCGTTGGGTTTGATATAGTACTGGAGGAGGTAATAGTTTTTCATTTTGGGGTCATCATATTTTTTTGCCGAAAGGAAGGTTTCATTGGTGGTGTGGAAGATCCGTACCCCTTCAAACCCCTCTTGCGTGTCAGACCGGAAGATCAGGGTGTCACTTATATTCCGACCCAGCTCCTCCTGGATGTACTTATTATACCGGGCCCGGGCTTTCGTGGCCCGGTTTTCGGCTGCGTCCACCTCATCTTGTAATTTTTTATGGAATTCTTGATAGGCGATCGGATCATCCTGATACCCATATTCCCGTCCCTGCTGGTGCCAGTCGCTCTGAAACTCCTCCACCAGTAACACTCTCCCCCCATCGGCTTCGTTACGGTGATCGCTGAAGCGGGTGTGCATCAGCAAATTCTTGGCCATGTTGAAGTGGGGGGACTGGTAGACCTTATCCCCACCAGCGGGCGGTTTGATCAGCAGCAGCTCGCGGTAGTTTTCCCCGCCGCCCAGGGTGTATTTGCCATATTCCGTTTGGTCCTCGGTCAGGTCGTTGTATGCCGATTCCATCAGGGCCAGCAGCCTGATCTTCACTTCCTCGGTAATAGTGCCCTTTTTATACATCCTTTCCGCCTCAGCGTAGCCCCGAATAGTGAGTAGATCATCCCCGACATGGATGTGGAATCGGAGCGGATTGTCATCGTCGCCCCCTCTTGTCGAGATTCCTTCTTGCTCCAGGGCTTCAATCTCTTCCCGGTGTTCTTTCCTCCAGTCGAATACGTCGATTAGATGCGATTGGGTGCGCAGATCCTCGACCAGCTGCACATCGTGGTCCTTGATCCACTGCAGCACCTCGACCTTAGTGATCGATTCATTCTCATCCATCGACTGCAACAGCCCCGCCAGCCCGGTCCAGTCCCATTCATCTTTTTTAATCCCCGCCTTCAGCAGCATCTTCTCCAGCTGACGCACGGGCATGGACTTGCCCATCTTCTCCTCGATCACCCGTACGGATTTCAGATACAGATCCGGGGTCAGCTTCGATCGCACCTGGTACTTGCGTCCCTTCTCATCGCTCAGCACCTGGTATTTCCCCACCTGCTTCTGCTGTTCTTGCTGCAGATATTCGAACGCCTCCACCGACTCCGGCATATCCTGGAAGCTCCGCTTGGTCCCCGGAGTGATGTAATAGTCTATAATGTCTTTCACGGTTCCTTGGTCGGCCTGATTATCTTTGCTATAGCCTTCGGCTTGCTGCCAGCCCCGGATAATGGTTGCGGCCGCGGCGTAGTTGAAACGCGGGATCACTACCTTCTGTTTGCTCTGTACCGCCGTATCGGTCACCAGTTTCATGTAGCCGGGATGGGTCGTCACGGGTTGCCCGTTAGGCATCACGATCCCCTCAAACCGCGGAACCAGGTCCAACTCCTTGCATTGCTGCAAAAACTTAGCCCGGTTGTTTTGATGCTGCGCATATTCCAAATGCGGCACATCCTCCCCCTGGTGTGCCTTCCTGTCCCGCCAGGTGTCATTCTGTTTACGCGTGTAATCTTCCCAGCCCATGGTGTGGTACACCTCTGCCGGGATCCCGGAGCGGTGGAACGGAATGATCAGCTGGATCCAGTCCTGGTCCAGGCCCCAGACCACCTGGGCGTCGTTGGAGGCCATGAACATCACGCCGGCATCGGCGTATTGTTTCGCCAGCTTTTGCACCTCGTCCCATTCCATCCCATCATCGGTATTGGGTGTAATTTCTATCCCGTTTTCTCCGCCGCGGGCCGCAATGGACATATTGATCCGCATCCGAGTGGCCCCGAAGATCCGCACAAAGTCCGCCTGCTTGGTGTAAAAGTGCATCGGGTGCCCGCCGCCCTCGGCGGCGACATCGGTAATCAACTGCATTAGGTCGATGATGTGATCTACCTTGAAGTCGCTATTGCTGAATCCCCGCAGCCCGGCCCGGGCATCGATTTTCTCCCACTCCCCGGCCGTGATCTTCCGCACCTGGTCGAGGTACTCATTGTATCCGGTCGCTATTTTGGCCACGGAGATCGCCTGGGCGTTCCCCCGAGCTGTCTCCAGGTCACGGGCTACCCGCTCATCCTGGCTATGCTCACTTCGATAGTCCTCATCCACAAACAATCGATCATCCATCGCCGCATGGGGCCGGTTCTGGGCCCGATCTTCTTTCCACTCTTCAATCCACTCCTCCAGCAGGGCCAGTTTCTGTTTCGATCGGCTGGTGCCGTACAGTAGTTTTTCCAGCTGTTTACGGGGGATCCGGGTGCGTTCGGGCTGGGCGTCCAGAACCCCAAAAATCTGCCGTTTAGATTCCAGTACCGGGGCCCGTCCCGCCCGGTAATTTCGCCGAGCGCCCTCGACGTAGCAATACAGGCAGGGGACCATCTGCTTCATGCGCCGCATATAGAACGCCAGGTGAAACAGTTCCCGTGCGGTCAGGGGACGGGCGATCTGGTGCTCGATGGCCGCTATATTGGCATTGTAACGCAGGTTCCGCGGACAGATGGTATCCAGATCCACACTGAGGACATAGTCGGCATTGGAGCGGATCGGGGACCGTCGCTCAGACGGATCGACCGCGTGCGGCAGGAACTGGGGCTTAGCCGCCAGGATCTGCGCGGTTTGGCGGATCGCTTTGATTAAGTCTGGGATCTTTCGCCGCACGGAGGCCGGGGCGGACCCGGCTTGTTTTCTGAGTTCGGCCTCCCAGGCAGGGAGTGTCTCAATGGAATACTTGGTCGGGGTGGGCGGTCTTATGCTTTGGGTGGCAGGGTCGTAGCCGGTGCCGTTTTCTTGGCGCGGAGCTTTCGCTCGGCCCTCCACTTTTTCAGGAAGCGCCACTCGCTGGTCGTCACCGGTTCGATCGAGGGTTGCCTCGTTGGCAGCGGTATGGGTTGTGGGAACTTGATTACCATGTGGTTCATTATCGGCTTTCCCCACCGACTTGTCAAGGGATTTTTTCGGGGCTTGATATTTCGGCAGCGGCGGGGTGCTTTTTCCAGGGCTATTGGTTACGCCGGAATCAGTCTTACCTCCCCCGCGTGCCGCTTGTTTTTGGAGGGCCTCTGCCACGGCTACCGCCACTCGTTCTGCCTCTGCCGGCGTGACGGCACCGCCCCGCCGGGCCAGGCGGGTAGCGCGTCCGCGTGGACCTGTGTACGGTTCTTCTTTCTGTTGAGATTCAAACGCTTCCGTCGCGGTCATGTCTGCCCGTATTATCTGCCATCCCGCGGGGAGCTGGGCCCGGGTTAGGGCCGCTTCATAGGGCGGATTGCTTTTCGCCCCGAATCCGCCCGGCAGATCCACATAGACCATATTTTTCCCGTAGACATCCCCACTCAGGGTTGTGGGGATATTGTGCTGGTTCAATGCGTCCACTAATGGCTTCACCTTGGGGTTGATGGCCACATCATTTGTTTGTTCAATTTGGGTGCGGGTCTGTCTCTGGGCCTTGTTTTCCCGCACCTGGTGCTGGACTTCGCTGGCTTTTTGGGCCTGAGTTTTACGTTGGTATGCTTCCCCGGTCCGTACCCTCTCGAAGGTGGCTTCAGCACTCGTGGCGCCGAATTTCTCCAGTAATCTCTTGAAGAATACGCGGATCTTGCGGAAGACCGGATGATGCGTGTCCCCTTTCCAGTCCGCGTACGCCTGGGCCATGGTTTCCTCATCGCCGTAGCGCCGGTCCAAGGACCGTTTCTCGCCCTCGGTCAGAGCCATGTCCATGGCGACATGGAACGATTCGTGGTCCAGGGTGTTGACCGGATTCTGGGATTGTTTCGACAGGAGGATCAGCTGGGCAGGTTGGATCACTTTCCCGGTGGTCTGGTCGGTGACCTGGATCCAGGGCTGGGGGATCGTGGTGCCGGCAACGTATTGTCCTTCCTCGAGTTGTGTCTGCCCGTATCCCTCTTCGAGTGCTTGCGGGTCGGGATCGATCTGTTCCGCGGTTTCGATCAGGATGGGCGATTTGGGACGATTCGGCATGGTGACCAGGTAGCTGTGTTCCCCGGGCATCCGTCCACCTACCTCGGTAATATCGGTGGCGGTGGGGAAGGCAGCCTCTACCATCGCCTGATTCAGGGTCCCTGGCGTGGGTGGGGTCGTAGCTTCCGGTTGGGTTTCTATAGGAGGGGTTGCTTTGGCTGCCGGTGTCGGCTGTCCCGTCGGTTCCGCACTGGCCGCCGGCGGGGCAGCTTGCTCGACAACCGGTGCTGCGGCAGCCTCCTGCGTTTCGGCCTGCGCCGGAGTAGTAGGGGTAGGGGTAGGGGTCGGGGATGGCGGCTCTTTGATTTCCAGCGGTCCCAGGTGCTCCGTCGCATCCTGCAGGTTGTTGACGGGCGCGGGTACTGGTATGTCGGTGGTCGGGGTGGTCGGGGTGGTCGGGGTGGTCGGGGTGGTCGGGGTGGTCCGTCGCTCCAGCTCCGCCGTTATGGCTGGATCTCCCTGGTTTTGGTCGGAAAAGTCTGCCAATTCTTCATCGGTCATATTGGCGAGGATGATTCCCATCATAGGAGTCTCACTGGCCGCTGCACCTGCTGCGAGGCCGCCAGGGGGAAGCTGGTTCCCCGTAGGAGGGGGTGTTTTGCCGTCAGCGGCGGATGGGGGCGTCTGAGTAGGTTCTATTATTTTTTGCACTCCGCTTCCGATCGCGACGGTACCGCCACCGGTAAACGCCGCGGGCAGCCCCACCATGGCCAGTTTCTCGAGGTAGCCCAGGATCCCCTCCTCTTCCGTATAGATCGGGATGTCGGCCACTGCGAACATCGTGGTAGATTGGGCCAGTTCCTGCAGCATCTCTTCCAACGCCTCCCCCAACGCTCCACTCATCGCCGCGACCAGCAGGTGTTTCTCCTCCATCTCGAGCATCCCTTTGCCGAACTTCTCCATGAACTTCCGGATCGCCCGTCCCTGCAGGGCACTCTTACCGCCGGAGATCATTCGCAGCAGGTGACTGGCCTGGGTCTGTTCGATCGCCCCGGCCACCGGGCCGTAGATGTTCTTAACGAGCTTGGCTTTCTCCAGCTGCTCGGGCGTGATCGGCCCGTCACCGTTGGCCTCCATAAAATAATCCAGCGTGG